>ENA-UACK01000546-UACK01000546.1-human-gut-metagenome-genome-assembly--contig:-NODE-546-length-9149-cov-4.979547_pt1 | contig 9149 bp, 7 predicted proteins | sample MGYA00243881_ERZ654229 | MGnify/ENA primary metagenome ERZ654229 (study PRJEB26926, sample SAMN06165278) | human gut metagenome | biome: ENVO:00009003; feature: ENVO:2100002; material: ENVO:00002003... | reverse complement strand
GTCGATTTCATTGAAAACATATAGTTTCACTCCCTGCCAAAAACCATATCATAAATCACATCCGTAATTTCAGAATTGTCCAGCAAAATACCTGTTATAAAAAGTCACGCAGCATACGTTTTCTGCTCGGTGCACCAAGTTTACGCAGTGCCTTTGCCTCAATCTGACGGATACGCTCTCTTGTCACATGAAACATCTGTCCCACTTCTTCCAGCGTGTGCGGCTGATTTCCGTCAAGACCGAACCGCAGTGTGATCACTTCCTGCTCACGATCCGTCAGGTCTTTCATGGCAAGTGAAATCTGCTTATTACGCATCTCCGCAATCGCATTCTCCTCCGGGGATAACGCATTGGAATCCTGCACAAAATCACCCAGATGGGAATCGTCCTCATCCCCTACCGGAGCCTCCATGGAAACCGGATCCTGACTAAAACTCATGATCTCCGTTACACGATCTTCATCTTCGCCAAGCATCTCCGCAATTTCCTTATTGGAAGGTTCTCTTCCCAGCTCCTGTGTCAGAGTACGGCGTGCACGGACAACCTTATTGATTGTCTCCACCATATGTACCGGAACACGGATCGTCTTTGCCTGATCTGCAATTGCACGGGTAATTGCCTGACGGATCCACCATGTCGCATATGTGGAAAACTTAAATCCTTTTTCGTACTCAAACTTATCAACTGCTTTCATCAGACCGATATTCCCCTCCTGAATCAGATCCAGAAGCGGCAATCCCCTGCCGACATACTTCTTGGCAATACTTACTACCAGTCTGAGATTGGCTTCAATCAGTTCCTTCTTGGCTTCCGGATCACCCTCACTGATCCGCTTGGCAATCTTTTGCTCTTCTTCCATGGTAAGCAGACGCACCTGTCCGATCGTCTTTAAATACTGACGTACCGGATCCGTGATATCCGCCCCCTCCATAACCGAGAGATCTTCCTCGATATTTTCCTCGGAATCTTCCTCAATATCATCATCAATATCCAAAAGAATCTTACTTTCTTCCAGTTCTTCGTCATCCACCTCATCCGGTTCTTTCTCCTTTGCAGACAAAGAAACCGTCTGCTCCATGTCATTTTTTGAGCGAAGGACTTCGATCTTGTTATCTTCTAAAACTTTTAAAATGTTGTCAAACTGCTCAGAGGAAATCTCTACCCCTGAAAATGTATCCAGGATTTTGCTGTATGCGATCTTATCCTGATTCTTTTTGCCCTGTTCGATCAGGCCTGCTACCATTTGAATAATAGAACGTTTATCTTCTGTCACGAAAAATACTCCTTATCAATAAATTCCCCTATTTTATTTTATATCTTCTTTTAGGTTCTAAAACATTTTACCACAATTCAAAAATAATTCCACACCTTTTTTCGTATTTATGTTCATTATTTGATACTGCCGTTTATTCTCCCCTGTGCTCTGCTCCTGCATTGCCTTGTTATTCCCGGCTCTTTCGTCCTGCTGGTGGCAGCCGATCCCCCTCATGTATCTCTGATACCCTGTCAATGCCCTGTCTCTCATAACTCCGGTGGGCGGTGTCGTTTGGAATGTCCGGATTGTATACAGGCTAACCTGATGTATCAACTATCCAATGATTTTATGGGCTTTCCTTATATTGTATTTAATTTAAAATTATTTATTGTTATTTACAGTTTTTTGCTAACACGGTCAAATTGCGGTCAAACTTCTAATTCATTTAATTTCTTCATGTACTCTGCCTTCTCTTTATGCCCTCTGATTGAATAAATTCGTTCATGTAGCATATCTTGTGCTAAAACAAGTTCATTAGTTCTATGTGCATCATATCCATAAACAATTCTTGCATTGTTCGGTACTAACTTCCAAAATTCTTTTCTAAATTCATTTTCTTGCTGCATGGATCGATAATTTAATTGCCAGCCGTCCCAGGTCTGGTTCTTCCTCTGCAAATCCGCAGCCCTGGCGAACCATCGCCCAAAATGCACCGTCTGCATGGTATTTTACAAAATCCTGATAAACAGTATTGTTCTTCAAATCCAGTCCTGCACGGAACACGTTGCGGACAATCATATTCGGCTGTGCGTCTTTCAATCCACAAATTGCCGCCATGACAGCCATGTGCAGCTGTGCTGGGTTTATAGGGATTTTATTCTGTCTGATGATTTTTGACCTGCGATCTATTGCCTTAAACTAATCACAATAATTTTTGACCTGCTTCCGCATGTCCGGATTCGATGCAATGCCCATCTCATCTATCCAAATAGAAATCAGATCTGCCCGGAATTCCTCACTATAAAGTTCCACATCCAAAAGCCAGTTATCCTCCGGTCGATTATATGCTAATGGACTGTAAACCAGATAGTTTGTGGTCAAATCATCTACCGAAAGCAGTTTCTTTACAGAAAACGCATTATTGCCAGTCAAAGCAATCACCTTTGCATTTTCCAGAACCACTTCGTCCATCTTATCCTCAAATTCCTTATCTTCATCATACCAGAAGATAATACGACGCTGATAAAACTCTGGCAAAGGTGCAGCAAATCTGCGGTTCAAGTCTTGTATTATTTTGTCTGTATCTATGCTGCTCCTCCTACCTTATAACTGTCCAATTAGCTTTTCGCTTTGTTCCGCTCTGTACCAATATACCTTTTTCCTGTAAAGAAACAAACATTCGAGAAACCGTTCTTTTCGACACGCCTATCTCTTCTGCATAATATGCCTGTGTTGCAGACGGATTTTTCTCTATAATCTGCAACAATTTTTCTATCTGTGCCTGTTCCTTATTAAGTGGCACTTCAACGCCATTAGTTCCATTTCCGGCATCATTAACGCCATTAGCGCCATCTTTAGTGTCATTGGCGTTAATCATGGCGTTATTTGTATCAACCTGGCCTCGATAAATATTGATACGCAAATCAACTTCGCCACCAATAAACTCCGGCTCCCGCAGCCCGGCAGCTTTTACTTTATCAATAATTCTCGGAATACCGCTTCCCCAATGCTCAATCAGGTTCATATATGCAAACGCATGGGCGATGGCTTCATTTCTGATTTTGGAATAGCCTTCTTTCATACGCTCCATCGTTTGTCCCATTGGCAGCTTTCCTGGAGAAGTAATTTCCAATCGGTTGTCATATACCGCTACCTGTATCGTACCATGATCCAGATAACTACGATGTACCATAGCATTTATAATCAACTCACGAATAGCATCCGGTGGAATCTCATAAACATCCTGGCGATAAATTCCCACAATAGCAGCGCCCAGATGAATATTTCTCAAAACAAACTGAAATGCTTCGTCTATCTGTTCCCAAAGCGGTCCGGTATATTCTCTACGATCAACAAATACCGCTTTCGTTGTCCCTTTGAACACGCCACATTGCGTTGCAACATGAAGTCCACCATTACCTGTCAAAATAGCAAACGCATTGGACGGATAATCTTTTCCATCACGCTCAATCAAAATACCCCAGGAACGCAGCTGCTGTCTACCGACATCTTTAATCGCTGCTTTCTGTTCCTCTGTACGGGCATTTTTAACAGCCTGTTCTTTCATAGCTTTACAAAGAACATCAATATCTTCATCTGTAACATTTAACCCAGTACATAAAGCCTGATCGTAGTAACGATTACTACCCTCAAACAATAATTCTTTTATCATATACTCATCGGCAAGGCGGGTAGTTCCGGCAACACGGACATATACACCACCATCTCTGCCAAGAGCTTTGATATAATATGGGCGCTGTCTGCCCTCAGAAACCTCTACCACAATAACAGTCTTACCATCAACCGTCTGTAAAGTAATATCCGGAATGATTGCCGGTTCACAGCTGTCTGATACAGCATTTGCAATGGCATCCATTTTCTTGAACACATCTTCTTTGTCAAAGCCGACAACCTCTCTGGTTTTATCGGTAATTCCAAAAATGATTTTTCCTCCGGTTCCATTTGCAAAGGCAACCACAGACTTCATATATTTGATGCTTTTCTCCGGCACGTTCTCTTTAAACTCTACATTCTTCGATTCCCCTGCAAGAATTTCTTCTATGGTCATCATAACACCTCGCTCTCTTTGGCAGCATTCACCACCTGATTATTTAAAGTCACTTTCGGTTTCCGAAGAAACCGCTTTTTCTACAATTGCCGATAACGCTGATTTAGCAGACATGATTGCTGTAATATCACTAATATCACCAATATCCAATTCGATATGATCTATATTTTCATCACCTGGCGTAAATACAAATCTTACTTCCTGCTGATAGGTATACGAATCACGTTTCCAAAAAGCAATATTCCACATTCCTGCAAGCAATGAAATTAACATATTCCCACCATCAATAGTTGGATCATAGTATTGAACTGGCTTGAAATAAACTTTATAACCTGCTTGTTCAGCCGCAACTTTTACCCTACGAATAAATTCATCATGGTCTAAAACGATCAATGCCGTATCGCCAAATGAAAGCATTTTTTCTTTTTGTTTATCTGTAAATCTAAATTTTTCTTCTGTTGGATTTACTCCAAACATACAGAAAACGAAATCGTTTGATTCAGATGTTTTTAATAAATCACCATTAACTGCAACTGTTTTTCCAGTATCAGGTAAATAGATCGTACCATCGTTAATATGAATCATAGCTTCATATTTGTCCCCAACTTCACAATCACCTGTTTCTTCTCTTTTACGATAATATCCAAGGTTTTTCGCATAAATCTTCCCCGATTGTAAACTCTTAATCTTATCTGCATCTTGAAATTTTATTAGCGGCATTCCTTTTGCTTGAAAATGAAATTTTTCTTGCATCAAATTTCTCCCTTCGTTGTTAACTGATATATTTTCTGCCTACATGAGTTATTTGACTTATCAAAACAAATCAACTTTTCAACTCATCATAGAACCCCTCATAATCAGAATATTTTTCTTGCATTTGTATGTAATCTTTTATTACTTCGATACTTAGTATGTTTTGTGGTGGAACATCTCCAACTGTCATTCCTGTAAATTCAAATTCATAATCAAAGCCAAAAAGATATTTCGTTATGTTGTACTTGACTATTTCAGCAATTAAACTATTACGATATATCTCATGAATATCGCTTAATTTTACCTTGAATGTTATTACAGATGGAGTTCCCATAACCCATAAACGCTTATAAGGTTCTTTTTTATACAGTTCCCGATCAATTGCATCCAAAGACCATCGTAAAATTTCTCCCCCTAAATTGATAGCAAAATGATTTAACTGATCGTCTTTATATACTTGACTTTTATCGGCAAAAAAATGTACCGACTTTGTTCTAGATTGTTTATCTCGATTCCATAAATAACACACATGCGAAAAAACTTCTTCTATTTTGTCATCATCTAAACCTATATCTACAAGGAGTTTTCGTAATCGTTTCTCGCCAGCACTATTTTTCCCTCCCGCAGTCACAAGACCATGTTTCCAATATTCATTCTCATCTAAAATACGTGTACAGTGACATACTGCAATTTCTGTATCCATATTTTCTTTAACGAAATCATTAACCAACTTCGATTCACCGATTCTAATATCTTGCAACTGATGTTCAATTTGCCACCATTCCTCAATATTATCCATATTTACTCTTCTTAAAATCATCTTTTCAAATTCAGTTCCCCAATTTTTCAATTCTTTTGGGAACGTGTTCGGATTGTCAAAATCAATCATTTTGTAGCACCTCATCACGAATAAATACCAAACTCACATTTCAGTTATTGGCAATTTTTCAGAAACTTCTCTGTATATTCCAGTCTTAATTCCTCTACAAGATACAGATCACTCATACAGTGCATATCAGAAACACCATCTCGCATTAGCTGATAAACTTCGGAATGATAAAATAATCCCAATGCCTCATCCAGAGAAAGTCCCTGCTGTTTGGCAAAGCACTCAATGACACGAGCATATTTTTTCTGAAGTAAAATCGGGTTTGCAGTCATCATGAGCAAGCCCTCCTTACTTTATTTTAGCCAAAACATCCTGGAAAATTGCATAATTCTTCTTCACACCATCGTCCAAGTCAATCGAGATCATCTGGTCAGCAAGGTGATGAATCTTTTCCTCGTAGGTTCTGATTTCAGTATCCTGTGCCTGCAAGGTGGTCAGCTTTCTGTTCAGCTTCACACGCTCGCCAGTAGACGCATTTGCAATACGCTGTTCCAGATTGGCAAGGGCAGTGCGGTAACGAGCCTGCTGTTCATGCACATAGTCGGTACGGATGCGGGCAATGGTGTCCGGCTGATAGCGGTGCATATAGATCAAAGCCTTAAAGCCGTTCTTTTTGCCGCTGTCAAACAGCCAGTAAATCGGGCGTTTCTGATAAATCTTGCAGTGGTCGGAGTAGAAGTCGCTCAGGAAGTAATTCCGAATCACATCCTTCGGCTGACCTTTGCCGCCCAGAGCGTCGGCAATGAATTTCAGGTTTTCATCCAGAGTATCTACGCCATAAACGGTTTTCACGAATTTCACGAACAGACCGACAATATCATCTTCAAAGTATTCATCGTCACAAATTGGGATAATGTTATCCTTATCCGCTGCATACGAAACATACTTGCTGCTATCCCATTCGCCGCCTGCATAGGCAAGCCCATCCACATCCAGAGAATAACGACCAAACATACAGCCAACCGCATAGGAAATGAAGGAACGAATATCTCTGCCAAGGTCAGCCTTGCGAACAGTAACATCCTTGTCCTCAACTTCCGGTGTCAGCTCATCCTGCAAGCCGTAAATGTCGATGAAAATACGGTTCAGTTCTTCCTCATTGGCTTTCAGCTGGTTGAAGCGGTCATCACATTCAATCTGCCACTGGTCAAAAGCTCCGGCAATGGTAGAAACTTTGCGAAGCAGTGGATGGTGCTGGAAGTCCCATGAGGTTTCAAAAGCATCCCAATCTATTTTTGAAATTTCAATGCACTTTGATGCACAATTAGATGCTTTTTCAGAAAACCCGTAGTATGGAATTCTTAATGTATCATTAACATTTTGATTCAAAGTTGGGTTTATTATTTTTGATATATATTTTGCAACTTTAGTGTTTAAAAAAGCCAAGACAGACATATCGCAAGTAAAAGAGCTCGTAAATACCGTTGGCGATGCAGAACTAAACATAAATTGCTTTGGCTTTATTCTATAACTATTATCTCCAGATGTAATTGCTCCCCATGTTAGTCCTTCTTTAAACCAAAATATTTCCTTGCATAATCCACCATGATTCCCATAAAATTCACGTGCTTTTTCTGACCAGTCTACCACATCCAGATAATCCCCATACCATTTTCGATACTCACCTCCATTAGTATACGGAATCCATCTATCACCAATTTCATAAACTTCCCACCAGTTTCTAACATACAAGTTATTATCATGTGTTTTAATTCTTCCACCAGACCGCAACATTGATGACAGATTTTGAAACTCAAATATTTTAAAATTCTTAACCCAATACGCCATTGGATTTCCTGGAATTTCTGAGAAATTATCTGCATTTTGCGCATAATAAAATCCACAATTATGATTCTCGATTGCTTCCAGTGTTTTCTGCTGCTGAACTTCCATACCACCGCGGAAATCTACTAAACGCAAATAACATCCTTTTTTCGGTATATGTCGATTTTGGAAGGCAAAAGTACATACTGGAACAGTTGCTTCTTCAAATGCAGAATATTCAAACTGAATCAATGTTTCTATGGTTGCTTGGTTATACAAGTAATTACGCATTTTCTCATAACTTTGAATAAACATCCAAACATAAGGTGTAAAGAATCCGCAGTAACCACTCTGTTTTGTCATTTGAGAAGCATGAATGACAAACGCGGAAAAGAAATCGCTCTTATAATCTGCGTAGTTATTTTTAATAAACTCATTCAGCTTCGGATTCATATTAGACGCACCCATATATGGCGGATTCGTCACAACCGTTTCATACTTCTGTGCCAGTGCTTCTGCCACCTGTACCAACGGCAGTAATTCTCTCAATGCCGTCTCACGAGACATATTTATGTCTTCTGATATCTCTGCAAAACGTCCATACAAAGCAGACCAATCTTGCGGTGTTACGCTCAGAATCGAACCATATTCCTTTGCATCATGCAGTTCGCTGATAATGGTGTCCATAGCAGCTGTCAGCTTCGCATTCCCATTACAGAAATAGTCTACCGCAAATTCATCTACATGATTGCTCTCCACAATAGCATATACATGGGGCTGAATGCCACGGCTGAAGAAGCGGCGGTCATACTGACGGGCTTTCATCATTACCGCAAAATAAGCCAGCTGTGCCGCACGGTCATCAATATCCAGACCGTAAAGATTATTCTCCACAATGCTTGCCACCGCTTCACGGGTAGTATAGCCGTAAGATTCATAAATCTTCATCAGCACATCAAACATATATGCAAGAATATGTCCGGAACCAGAGCATGGATCAATGACTTTCAGCTGATCCGGTGTCAGTGCGGCGTATTCCTTGCGAATCTCAGCCAACTGTGCCTGTACTTCCGGCTCCTGCTCGGCTTCTTCCAGATAGTAGTGCCATTTGGTATCTTCCGGGTCACGGTTTCCGGCAGCATAGGCAGACTGTTCTTCCTCAGTCGGAAGAAGCTGTTCTTTCACATCCGGGTGTCCCTCCAGCCATAAACGCCCAAGGCTGTTCTCTACCATATAACGAACAATCCAGTCCGGTGTGAAAAGCTGGGTTGCTGCAGGGATGTTTTCTTTTGTAATTTTCACATTCTTTTTCAGAGCTGCGAAAACATCGTCTTTTTTCTCACTGTTATAATACTGATACAGCCAGCCGATGATCTGGACAGCATCCTTCCAGTCATCCTCCGGAATCAGCTCAATCATCTGCTGAATCACACTACCTTCACGAAGTAGATTGTCCGGCAGAAGAAGCTCAGTGTAGTCTGAGAGTCTCTGGAACATTCCCGGCAGAATCTTATTCAAAGCGTTGCACTGCACAATCAGCAGATATTTATACAATTCTTCGGTCTTTTCCGCCTCTTTCAGCTCATAGACCTTTTCCATATCCAATCCATCCAAATCCAGATGAATAGCTTCGGTTATAATCTGCGGCTTAAAGTTGTTTTCCTCATCCGTGAATACACGCACATGAGAAGGAAGATAGC
>ENA-UACK01000526-UACK01000526.1-human-gut-metagenome-genome-assembly--contig:-NODE-526-length-9306-cov-5.946817_pt1 | contig 9306 bp, 5 predicted proteins | sample MGYA00243881_ERZ654229 | MGnify/ENA primary metagenome ERZ654229 (study PRJEB26926, sample SAMN06165278) | human gut metagenome | biome: ENVO:00009003; feature: ENVO:2100002; material: ENVO:00002003... | reverse complement strand
ATGGTGGCGCAATTTTCAACTGGAATATTGGCGCACTTTTCAATTAGTATCTACAAAAATAGCCTACTCCGCAAGCATGGACGAGTTTTCCGTGGCGTGCGGCTACCGCACCATGAAGATCACGGACGAGTTTTTAGTAAAGGGCTATTACCGGAACTATGACGGTATGCACCTGTTGAAGCACGCCCTGCACAACACCTGCCCCGACATGATGAAAAGTATCGGCAAGGACGAGAACGGCAACGACATCAAGGTACGCGACAGCGAGGGCATACAGCTCGCCAACGCGAAGATAGACGAAATCCGTAACGGGTTCTCCGAATGGTTGGAAGAACAGTCGCCGCAGTTCAAGGAACGGCTCACGACGATGTATAACCGCAAGTTCAACTGTTTCGTGCGCCCGAAGTATGACGGCTCGCACCAGACTTTTCCCGACCTCAACCTGAAAGGGCTGGCAAGCCGGGGAATCAAGAGCGTTTACCCGTCGCAGAAGGATTGCGTCTGGATGCTGAAACAGAACGGCGGCGGGATCTGCGACCACGAGGTGGGAACCGGCAAGACGCTGATAATGTGCATAGCGGCACATGAGATGAAGCGTCTGAACTTGGCGCACAAGCCGATGATTATCGGGCTGAAAGCGAATGTGGCGGAGATTGCCGCCACCTATCAGGCGGCATATCCCAATGCGAGGATTCTCTACGCTTCTGAAAAGGATTTCTCGACCGCCAACCGCGTGCGTTTTTTCAACAACATCAAAAATAACGATTACGATTGCGTCATCATGTCGCACGACCAGTTCGGCAAGATACCGCAGTCACCGGAGTTGCAGCAGCGCATCCTGCAGGCGGAGCTTGACACGGTGGAGGAAAACCTCGAAGTCTTGCGGCAGCAGGGCAAGAACGTGTCGCGGGCGATGCTGAAAGGGCTGGAGAAGCGCAAGCACAACCTTGTGGCGAAGCTGGAGAAGGTGGAACACGCTATCAAGTCCCGCACGGATGATGTGGTGGACTTCAAGCAGATGGGCATCGACCACATCTTCATTGACGAGAGTCACCAGTTCAAGAACTTGACTTTCAACACCCGTCATGACCGTGTGGCGGGATTGGGAAACTCGGAAGGAAGCCAGAAGGCCCTGAATATGCTCTTTGCCATCCGTACCATACAGGAACGCACGGGCAAGGACTTGGGGGCTACGTTCCTTTCGGGCACGACCATTTCCAACAGTCTGACGGAACTGTACCTGCTCTTCAAATACCTGCGCCCCAACGAACTGGAACGGCAGGACATTCGCTGTTTCGATGCTTGGGCTGCCATCTTCGCCAAAAAGACGACCGATTTTGAGTTCAACGTAACGAACAATATCGTTCAGAAGGAGCGTTTTCGCTATTTCATCAAGGTGCCGGAGCTTGCCGCCTTCTACAACGAGATTACCGACTACCGCACGGCGGAGGATGTAGGTGTGGACAGACCAAACAAGAATGAGAGACTGCACCACATACCGCCCACACCGGAGCAGGAGGACTTCATACAGAAGCTGATGCAGTTTGCCAAAACCGGCGATGCCACTCTGCTTGGCAGGTTACCCCTGTCGGAAACGGAGGAAAAGGCGAAGATGCTCATCGCCACCGACTATGCGAGAAAGATGGCTCTTGATATGCGCATGATAGACCCGAACTACGAGGACCATCCCGACAACAAGGCAAGCCATTGTGCCAAGATGATTGCAGAGTATTACCACAAGTACGAGGCGCACAAGGGTACGCAGTTCGTGTTCTCCGACTTGGGGACATATCAGCCGGGGGAAGGATGGAACGTGTACAGCGAGATAAAACGCAAGTTGGTGGAGGATTACGGCATACCGGCAAGTGAGGTGCGCTTCATTCAGGAGTGTAAGACGGATAAGGCTCGTAAGGCGGTGATAGATGCCATGAACGCCGGGACGGTGCGCGTGCTGTTCGGCTCCACAAGTATGCTCGGAACGGGCGTGAATGCGCAGAAAAGATGTGTCGCCATCCATCACCTTGATACACCGTGGCGACCGTCCGACCTGCAACAGCGTGACGGACGGGGTGTTAGAGCCGGGAACGAGATTGCCAAGCATTTTGCCGAGAATAACGTGGATGTCATCATCTATGCGGTGGAAAAGTCGCTGGACAGCTACAAGTTCAATCTGCTGCACTGCAAGCAGACGTTCATATCGCAGCTCAAAAGTGGAGCGATGGGCGCACGTACCATCGACGAGGGAGCAATGGACGAAAAATCGGGTATGAACTTCTCGGAGTATATGGCGTTGCTCTCCGGCAATACCGACCTTTTGGATAAGGCGAAATTAGAGAAGCGTATCGCCTCGCTCGAAGGGGAACGCAAGTCGTGGGGCAAGGGCAAGCGCGATTCGGAGTTCAAGCTGGAATCCAAGACGGGAGAACTGCGCAACAACACGGCTTTCATCGAAGCCATGACGGAAGACTGGAACCGTTTTCTTTCCGTTGTGCAGACTGATAGGGAAGGCAGTCGTCTTAATCTTGTCAAGGTGGACGGCGTGGATTCAACGGATGAGAAGGTCATCGGTAAGCGTTTGCAGGAAATCGCCAAGAACGCCACGACTGGTGGACTGTACAAGGCTGTCGGGGAACTTTACGGCTTTCCGATAAAGGTGGTCAGCGAGAGGACACTCAAAGAAGGTCTGGAGTTCACCGACAACCGCTTCGTGGTGGAGGGCAACTACAAGTACACCTACAACAACGGGCATCTGGCGATGGCAGACCCGATTGCTGCCGCACGAAACTTTCTGAACGCATTGGAGAGGATTCCGACCATCATCGACCAGTACAAGTCTAAGAACGAAGTGCTGGAAAAGGAGATTCCGCAGTTGCAGGAGATAGCGGGCAAGGTGTGGAAGAAGGAGGACGAGCTGAAACAGCTGAAGTCCGAACTCGCCGCACTGGACCGCAAGATACAGCTTGAGCTGGCTCCGGCTCAGGAAAACACGGAAGAGAACCGGCAAGGCAACGAGAAAAAACAGACGGAACAACAGCCGGAAAGCCCGCACGTGGACTTTGTACGCAGTCATTTAATTATAGGGAGACCCGGTTTATCGGAATCCAAAGGTGTAAAACTTTAATATCGAAGTCTTGACAGAAAAAGCCAGTGGTTGAATTTTTCACCACTGGCTTTAATTCTAATAATTTTTCAATCTAATATGACCGAATCTATAACGTTAAATCATAGATTATGTGTCTATTTGTGAAGAAAAAGACGTAACTTTGTATCAAAATCAAATAAGCATAACAATGGAGCCATCTATATCTATATACAGTTTTTCACTTTATACCGCACTGCCGTTGATGTTATTCTTCGGCTTTTATTTTTTGTTTGCAAAGACTCCTGAAAAGAAAATTTTCAAGAATTATCTCCGCTCCCGACAGATTATGGGTATAGCTATGCTGCTGCTTTCGGCAAATTATTTGGTACATTTCTTCTTTGGTATCCGATTCAAAAATGCGGATTCTGCCATATTGATGAACATGTCCACATACTTCCTGTGCTATTCTCTGTTCAGTTCGGCATTGATAATGTTGCTTGATCGTTTTTACATTACCAAACGGCGTGTGTGGACACATATCATTTTATGGATTATATTTTCAACTCTTTCCGGAGTTGTGTTGTTCCTGTTGCCAAGCGGAATCATGCAAAAATTCTCTTTATTTGCTTTAGCTGTATGGTTAGTCGTTTTTGGAGTCGTTTTAGCTCGCAGAGTCATAATTGCATACCGTAGAGCCATTCGGATTTTCAATGAAACTCAGGCGGATGATATAGGTACATATATCGAATGGCTTTCCATATTCACTTATTGGGCTGTTATCTTCGGTGTCGGATGCGGATTGCTGACATTTCTGCCAGACAAATATGTTTTTATCTGGATTTTGTCGTCAATACCGTTCTACAGCTATCTTTTCTACAGCTATCAGAACTACCTGCTGTTCTATGAACAGGTGGAAAATGCTTTTGAGCAAGATATACAGTCTGAAGAAGAACTTCTGACAGATACAGAAACAGAACCTAAAATAGTTTCTGAGAAAGAAGTTCCAGTGTCCTATACAGAAATTATAGAGAAAGTGGCCAACTGGATAAAGACAGACGGCTATGTCCAGCAGGGACTTACCATAAAAGAACTGTCCGAAATACTTCATACGAACCGTACCTATCTTTCCGCTTATATCAAGACTACGTATAAAATGACATTCCGCGAATGGATAACCGGTCTCCGGTTGGAGTATGCGAAAAACATACTGAAGGAGCATCCGGAAATCAATATACAGAAGCTGGCTGAGTCTTCCGGCTTTCTTTCTCGCAGTAACTTTATCAAATCATTTACCGAAAAGGAAGGATGTACGCCTGGCAAGTGGAAAAAAGCAAATCTGGAATAATTTGTGTGGTAAAAAGCCGATGAAAAAGGTCTCAGAAGCCCATTTTCAAAAAGTGCTCAAGCGACAAAAAAGTGCTAATTCGACAAAAAGGTGCTCAAACGACAATTTGAAAAGTGCTCAAACGACAATTTTTTATAAAACGCTGTATTTCAACAGAAAAAGTTTTTGTAATATTTTGGGCGCTGAATGGCATTTATTACCTTTGGAGATGACAAAGATAATGAATTCAAGTTTATATGAGCAGAAAAATCACTTTTCTTACCCTGTTTCTGTGGCTGATGACGCTAACTTTTCCTGTCATTGCGCAGCAGAAAGCAGACACGACCTACACCTTCCGCTTCGTTCCGCAGAAGGACATGTTCTACGTTCCTTGGAATGGCAATGACACGGAACTTGCCCGCCTGTTGGAATGTATCGAAAACAGTAAAGCAACAATTTTTGACGGCAAGTTGCCGCTACTGGTTGACGGCTACTGCAATTCGCTGGGCGGTGAAGCCGAGAACCTTGCAACAGCGAAGATCCGTGCCAATCGAGTAAAATCAGAACTGATTACACGCGCGAAAATCAAGGAAGAAAACTTCATTACCCACAATCATGCGACTGAGGGTGATTTTGTTACCGTGCGCTTGACGGTACCGGTAAAGGAAACAGCCGTGACGGATGCGGATGCGGAAGCACGACGCAAGGCGGAAGCCGAACGACTGGAAGCCGAGAAGCGTGCCGAGCAGGAACGGCGTGCCGAAGAGCAGCGCAAGGCGGAAGAAGCCCGACTTGCCGCTGAAAAGGCAGAAGCCGAGAAAAACGCTCAACAAAATACACTTGCCGACACGCCGTCGGAAACCAAAATCACAACTGATCATCATCTCTCCCTGCGTGCCAACCTGCTGCGCTGGGCTACCTTGACACCAGATTTAGGACTTGAATGGCGCATCTGCCCATCGTGGGGCATTGCCGTAAACGGCTCGTGGACTTCTTGGAGCTGGAGCGACAAAGACCGCCGCTATGCACTCTGGGAAGTGGCTCCGGAAGTACGTTACTATATGGGTGAGAAGAAAGCCTGGTATCTGGGCGCGATGTTCAAGGCCGGACAGTTCAACTACAAGTTCTCCGAAACAGGCAAGCAGGGCGACCTGATGGGTGGCTGCATCACCGCCGGCTATCAGCTGCGGCTGAACAAGGCACTGGCTCTTGATTTCAACCTCGGTTTGGGCTACCTGAATGCCGATTTCGAAAAATATGAAGTCATCGATGGTGTGCGCGTACGCTGCGGCAACGAGACAAAAAATTGGTGTGGCCCCATCAACGCCGGTGTGACATTGGTATGGAAGTTATTCTAATACGGAGGAATAGAGTATGAAAGCAAGACAATATATAAATATGGTAGGAATGGCAGCCGCCGTGCTGCTCTCTTCCTGCGTGAAGGACACGCTTTATGACACGCCGCATCCCGACTATGGGAAAATTGCGGTGACAGCCGACTGGTCGGCCTGCGGTGAGGGTATCGACATACCTGCCACATGGACGGTCACCATGGGAGACTATACGGGTACGGAGACTTCCGCCACCCATACCCCCGACCATCTGTTTGCTCCGGGCAGCTACACCCTTGCGGTGTGGAACCCGGCCGAGGGAATCACGGTGAACGGCACTACAGCCACCATTGCCGCAACCACGGGAAACCGGGCAGGCACGGATGCCTTTGTGAACAATGCCCCGGGATGGTTCTTCACCTATACGGAACAGGTGACCATCGAGAAAGACAGGGACTATCCGCTGACTGCCGCAATGAAGCAGCAGGTACGCGAACTGACGCTTGTCGTCGAACCTACTGGTGATGCCGCCGGACGCATCACGGAGATTGTTGCCCATCTGACGGGTGCAGCCGGAACACTCGACTTCGCTACCGATACCTACGGAGCCGCTTCGAACGTCGTGCTGCCCTTCTCCAAGATTACCGAAGGTGACGATGCCGGCAAGTGGAAAGCCACGGTGCGGCTGCTGGGTGTGACTGGCACGGAACAACTGCTGAGGGGTGAAATCCGCTATGCTGACGGCAACCCGACCCCCACCACGCTGAAAAGCGACCTTACGGAAGCCCTCAAGGATTTCAACACCGGAAAGGGCGAATCGCTGACCCTCGGCGGAACGCTGGTTGAGACTCCCGAAGGCATGGAAGTGGACGGAGCCGAAATCAACGGCTGGGAAGAAGTGAAAGGTGATGATGTAAATGCCGATTTGTAACTAATAAAATGACAGATATAATGAAGACAAGATTTTTTGCACTTGCGATGCTCGCCCTCGCACTGGCAGCCTGCAACAACGACAACGAGAACCTGAACGGTGCCCCCGTGGCCGCCCAGTTTACCGCCGACATCGCCCCCGCCACCCGCGCCAGCGGAACTACCTGGACTGGCGGCGACCGTATCGGCATCACCGACATCGGCAACGATTCCCAGTACGGCAACGTGCCTTTCATCCTGAAGAACGGGAAATTTGAGGCAGAAGGAAAGGTCATCTATATCGAAGATACAAAGGCCCATACTTTCCGCGCCTACTATCCGTACAACGCGGCGGGAGGTATCCTCGCAGCCACGACCGATGCCACGGCGCAGCAGAATCAGTCTGCCATTGACTTCCTCTTTGCCACAGGAGCCACGGGAGACAAAAAAAGCCCGGTAGTGAGCTTCACCGACAAAACCGCCAAAGGCGGTGAAGACAACTCCTTCCACCACCGCATGAGCCAGATAACCCTTACCTTCGAGGCGGGCGACGGCGTGAATTTCAGCGTGGTCAAGCCTGAACGTTACACGCTGGACGGATTGTTACTCACCGGTACGTTCAACACGGCCGACGGTATTGCCACCGCAGACAACGGGGCACAGACCGGAGAACTGACCATGAATCTGGCAGACGGCAATCTCACGTCATCGATCATCCTCTTCCCGCAGACAGTTGCATCCCTGCCGTTGGTTGTGAATTACAAAGGTCAGGAATATCATGCCACACTCACCATGCCCGAAGGCGCACTGCAGGCGGGCAACAACTATACCTATACCGTCAAGGTACGCAACAAAGTCCTTGAAGTCAGCGAAGCCACCATTGCAAAGTGGAACGATATAGACGGCGGAGAAGTGAATGCTGGCCTGTAAGATATTAATAATTAATTGATTAGGTTGAAGAATTATGAGACATAGAATTTTTATCCCCGCAGCCACCGCACTGCTGTTCGCCCTCGCCGCCTGCACGCAGGACGAACTTGCTGGCGATAACCGTCTGCCCGAAGGTGAATACCCCGTCGTCATCCGTGCCACCGGACTGTCCGTAGAGACAACGCCGCTGGCAGCCCCGTCAACCCGTTCCGCCGTGGACGGCGACTGGCAGGGCGTCACTTCCGTGGCACTCAAGATGGGCGATGCGGTAAAGGAATACACCGTAACGGCTTCTACCGATTTCAAGAGTGCCACGCTTTCACGCGAGAACGACCCGTACTACTGGACCAGCCGCGACCCGATTACCATATCGGCATGGTGGCCCTTCAACAATGCCGACATCACACAGATGCCTGCCGTGAAGGTGGCAGAAGACCAAAGCAAATTGGCTGACTTCCAGAACAGCGACTTCATCTCTGCTGAGAACCGGAAGGTGGAATTTAACAACCCGACTCTTGAATTTACCCACCGCACGGCACGCGTGACAATCGAACTGAAGCCCGGCACGGGATTCACGAGCGTTGCCGGTGCCACGGTGATCCTCGTGAGCCTGTCCGCCGATAACGGCAACCCGACCGCCATCAAGACCTACAACGCAAGCGGCAACACCTACGAGGCACTGACCGCCCCGCAGACCGTTGCGGCAGGCAAGCCGTTCATCCGGGTGGAACTCGGCAGCGGCACCTTCTACTTCCGCCCGCAGAACAACGTCGTATTAGAGGCTGGCAACCGCTATAAATACACCGTCAAGGTGAACGCCACCGGCTTGACGTTAGAGGGTTGCACCATCGGTGACTGGGCTGACGGTGGCGGCGAAAGCGGCGAGGCTGAGGATTTAGGCTATTCTATACAGAACGACGGCAGTTACACGGTCTATAACGCCGACGGCCTGCTGGCATGGAACAAAGCCGCACAAAAGGACGAATCGATAAATTGCACCCTCACCGCCGACATCGACCTGACGGGTAAGGATTGGACACAGATAGGCACATGGCCAGGTTACTCCGGCGTCTTTAATGGGCAGGGACACCGCATTACGGGATTAAACTTTTCAGCAGCGACTACTGAACTTTTTGGGTTATTAAATTTACGTGGTGTGATAAAGAACCTACAACTCATAGATGTGAATCTATATGGCAATAATGGATCAGCAGCTGGAATAGTGGATCAAAATAATGGTCAAATCATTGCCTGCTCTGTGACGGGAAAAATTTCTGCATATGGTAGAACTTGTGGTATAGCCGATTTAAATTATGGCAGTATCACAGCTTGCTGGTTTGACGGCACATTGAAAGATTATGAATCTGGAGCTATAGTGCGTTTCAACTACAATACTATAACTTCCTGTTATTGGGGAGGCAATGCCGAGCGAGGAGAATTCCATAATTTTGGAGGAACGGTAGATGCCACGAAGGTGGACGGCGCGACCGTGAAATGGCAGACAGCCGTCGACGGCATGAACATCGCCCTCACCGACAATGACTACCAGTGGGCACTCGGCACAGACGGTCTGCCCGTACTGCAAAAGAAACAATAACAACCCCTAAACAACACGCATCATGAAACGAACAACCATCCATATATCCGCAGCCATCGCCCTGCTGCTCGGCCTTGCCGCCTGCACACAGGACGAAGCGGGCTTCCTACCGGAAGGGGCGGAAGGCACACCC
>ENA-UACK01000525-UACK01000525.1-human-gut-metagenome-genome-assembly--contig:-NODE-525-length-9307-cov-4.237354_pt1 | contig 9307 bp, 7 predicted proteins | sample MGYA00243881_ERZ654229 | MGnify/ENA primary metagenome ERZ654229 (study PRJEB26926, sample SAMN06165278) | human gut metagenome | biome: ENVO:00009003; feature: ENVO:2100002; material: ENVO:00002003... | reverse complement strand
GAGACAGACCTGTGGCAGTGGATCATTGCTGCTCCGTGCGGCAAGCATCGGTAAAGCCAACGAAATATTCGGTCAAGAGAAGAATCCCACGACCTACAATCTGGCTCGTATGAACATGCTCTTGCACGGTATCAAATTCAGCAACTTCCGCATCGAAAACGGAGATACGCTGGAAGCGGATGCTTTCGGTGACACGCAGTTTGACGCTGTAGTGGCAAATCCTCCTTTCTCTGCAGAATGGAGTGCTGCCGACAAGTTCAACAACGATGACCGTTTCAGCAAAGCCGGACGGCTTGCTCCACGCAAAACGGCCGACTATGCTTTCATTCTCCACATGATCTACCACCTGAACGAAGGAGGTACGATGGCATGTGTAGCTCCTCACGGAGTGCTCTTCCGTGGAAATGCTGAAGGAGTAATCCGCCGCTTCCTCATTGAAAAGAAAAACTATGTGGATGCCATCATCGGTCTGCCTGCCAACATATTCTATGGCACCAGCATTCCTACCTGCATCCTGGTATTCAAGAAGTGCCGCAAGGAAAATGACAACATTCTGTTCATTGATGCCAGCAAAGAGTTTGAGAAGGTAAAGACGCAAAACAAGCTCAGAGAGCAGCACATCCGGAAGATTGTGGACACGTACCGTGAACGTAAGGAAATAGAGAAATACAGCCACTTGGCTTCTCTCGAAGAGGTTGCGGAAAATGACTACAATCTCAATATTCCCCGATACGTAGATACGTTTGAGGAGGAAGAACCGATTGACATCCACGCTGTCATGAAGGAAATCAAGGAATTGGAAGCCAAACGTGCAGACCTCGACAAAGAGATTGAGGGCTATCTGAAAGAATTAGGACTGGTAGAATAAGCAAGAAAGAGACTGACAATGAAAGGTTACGCAAAACCGTTACATGAATTTATAGAAGGTCATAAAATTCAATTTGTAATACCTGTCTACCAACGCAATTACGATTGGTTGATAGACAACTGTGACCAGTTATTTAGCGACTTGGTAAAACTAAGCCGTTCCAACAGAAATTCGCATTTCTTTGGATCTATTGTAACGTCATCAGCTGATAGTGGTTACAATAGATTGGTGATTGATGGTCAGCAGCGCTTGACAACTATTTCACTTCTTTTATTGGCTGGAATAAAGGCGGTGAAATCAGGTACTATAGAGATTAGCGAAGAATCAAAAATAGAAGAAGCATACGAGGTATTCCTAAAAGCAAAGTTCTGTAATTCTGAGCGCAAAATTAAGTTGGTTCCCATAGAAAATGACCGTATTGCATACGATAAAATCTTCAATAATGAAGAGATCTTTGACGAAGAATCCAAAGTAACTCGCAATTACCGCCATTTCTATGATTTATTGACAAAAAAGCCACAGGCTCTTTCGTTTGACCAACTGCTTGACGCTATTGAACGATTGCAAATAATATCCATAGAATTGGATTGTGAGGATGATGCACAGCTTATATTCGAGAGTCTAAACTCAACCGGATTGGCTCTTACTGAAGCTGACAAAATACGCAATTACCTCTTAATGTCCTTGACACCAGAGGATCAACAGCTGTGCTTCAAGAACTACTGGCAAAAAATAGAACAAGCAACAGAAAACCAACCGACCAGGTTTTTGCGTGACTATCTTACTATTCAGCAACAGTTACAGCGTCCGGTCCGTCAGTCAAACATCTACCTTGAGTGGAAAAGATATATGGATGGGCATAACCGCAAAGAAGAATTGGTTAAAATGCTTGATTATGCGCACTACTACCAGCAAGTGACAGAAGCAAAACTATCTACACCAAAACTTTCGGAAAAGATGCGGCATATCTGCAATATAGAAACAGATGTGACCAATGTGTTCTTCATTCAATTCTTGAATTACGCTTCACTAAATAGTCTTCCTGAAGATGAAATATTCAAAGTTATTGATTTGATTGAGAATTATTTGGCAAGGCGTATTGTGTGTAACATGCCGGGAAATGCCCTTACACAGGTTTTCTGTGCACTACACAAAGATGTTCTCAAAAGCATAGAGATGTATAGTTCTGCCAACGTGGAAATTGACAATTCTTATGCCGATATATTGGCTTATCATATCATGCGACGTGATGGCAACTACCAATTGCCAAGAGACATGCAGTTTGTAGAAGCAATCAAGACTCGTGATGCCTATCATATGCTAAAACCATTCCAGATTTTCCTCTTTGAACGGTTGGAGAACTCGGTACATGGCGAATACAACGATGTGGCAGCAGACATGAAAAAGAAAGATGCCACCATTGAACATATTATGCCTCAAACCCTCAATGGAGACTGGAAAGCCATGTTGGGAGATAACTTTGAGGAGATACAAGAAAAATATCTTCATACCTTTGCCAACCTGACTCTGACAGGTATCAACAGCGAGTTAAGCAACAAAGCTTTTGAGATAAAACGTGATGGCAAGACTATAGGAAAGGAGGTTTATCCAGGATATAAGAATTCCAAGTATCGCTTGACGAAAGGTGTTACCTTGTGTGAAAAATGGACAGAAACCGAACTGCAAGATCGATGCAAAGAAATAGTGGAAACATTTTTGCGGCTCTACACATTACCACAAACGACTTTCAAGCCACTGCCGCAACCGGTAGATGAAGTTTCTTTAGATAAGGAAAGCTTCATTCCAACAAATAGAAATCTGAAAGGGTTTCGGTTGTTTGGCAATGAATATACGGAAATAACTTGGAAAGGGATGCTTTTGCGAGTTGTTAAACTGGTAATGGATCGATATATAGACATCGTAGATACACTTTATGATGCCGAAGGATTCTTTTGGTCTGCCAAGCAAGCAGATACAAGATATTGTACGCTAATTGCTCCACAAAAATATCTATGGACTTCAATGGATAACAGAAGTAAACTTCGTTGCTTGCGTTTTCTGTTTGAAAAATGTGACATCGCCGAGTCTGAACTAGTGATGTTGCTTGAACCGATAAAAGAATAAAGTATTTATGGAATACATAGATTTCAAGAAATTGGTAGATGCTCTGACTTCCAAGCCTAAAGAAACAGAGTGGCTGGAATTCAAGCACAATTTTCATTCTAAGGAAGAGATTGGTGAAAGAATCTCCGCTTTGTCAAATAGTGCCTACTTATGCAGTATGCCTTTTGGTTATATAGTGTTTGGTGTTAATGATGAAAATCATGATGTGGTAGGTACAGATTTATATGGAAAGCAGAAGATGGTTGGCAATGAAGAACTTGAATCTTGGTTATCAACGAGATTGAATCCCCGGATTGATTTCGAAATTATAGATGATTTCGATTACGAGGACAAAGGGCATATCTGTATCTTCAAAATACCAGCCACTACCAATCGTCCGGTTAGTTTTTTGCATGAATCATATATAAGAGTTGGCACAATAACACGTAAGTTAAAGGATTTCCCTGCAAAAGAAGCGAAGATTTGGAAAGGCAGTCAGAAACCTTTGGAAAAAATTATCTTGAAAAAAGGGTTGACTGGACAAGATGTTTTCTCATTTCTTAGTGCAGAAGCCTATTTCGACATGATGCACCTGCCGCTTCCACAAGACACAAATGGTATCTTGGACCGTTTCCTGTCTGAAAAACTAATCGTGACAGATGAGGTTGGTTACGGCATCACTGAACTTGGGGCTATACTGTTTGCCAAGCATCTTTCTGATTTCGATGGTTTGAAACGTAAGATGGTGAGGGTTATTGTCTATAAAGGTAAAAGTAAGATTGAAACTATTCGTGAACATAATTTCGATAAAGGCTATGCCATAGGCTTTGAAGAAATGGTTGCATGGATAAATAGCCAGCTTCCTGCCAATGAAGAAATCGGTTTGGCTCTAAGAAAGGACGCTCGCATGTACCCGGAAATAGCCATTCGTGAGTTGACCGCAAATATGATCATCCATCAAGACTTTTCGGAACAGGGTTTTCCGATGATAGAAATCTATTCTGATCGTATAGAATTCTCCAATCCAGGACAGCCACTTATCAGCGTGGAGCGTTTCATCGACGAATATCAGTCAAGGAACGATTCACTCGCTGACATTATGCGCAGAATGGGTATTTGTGAAGAGAAAGGCAGCGGCATGGATAAGACCATATTTTATGTGGAACTATACCAGCTGCCTCCGGTTCGCTTCCAACTGCAAGAGACACGAACCTCTGCGACAGTATTTTCCTATCGCAAATTTGCCGACTTGGATAAATCCGAGAGAGTAAGTGCCTGTTACCAGCATGCTTGTCTTAAATATGTGTCGAATGAGAAAATGAGTAATCAGTCCCTTCGTGCTCGTTTGGGTATTGAGGATAAGAATTATCCTATGGCTTCAAGAATAATTAGAGATACCTTAAAAGCCAAGTGGATAAAAGAAGAAAACTCTGAAGGAAGCAACAGACATAATTATATTCCATATTGGGCATAGATCATGTAACTGGCATGTAACTGAAAGGCTCAAATAACTATCAAAAATGGCTCAAGCTCCCTTATAATAGGGTATAAAGCATATAACTACCATGTAACTGGCATGTAACTGAGCCATGATTGGCAAACGTAAATTAAGGATTAAAAATGACAATGACAACAAATAAGAATCATAATAGCCCCAATGTCCCAAATCTCAGATTTCCGGAGTTTCAGGGGGAGTGGGAAGAACTTGGGCTTTCAGAACTTCTTGATTTCAAGAATGGATTAAACCCCAAACTAGACAAATTCGGCAAGGGCATAAAGTTCATTTCTGTTATGGACATTCTTAATAATGCAGTCATTACATATGATTGCATTAAGGCTTCTGTTGATGTAACGGAGAAAGAATTATCTGACTTTTCTGTTGAAAAAGGAGATATATTATTCCAACGCAGTTCAGAAACTTTGGAAGATGTTGGTAGAGCAAATGTTTATATGGATGATAAAACTGCTGTTTTTGGAGGTTTTGTTATTCGTGGAAAGAAAAAAGGAGAATATGACCCACAATACTTCAATTATTTGTTACGCAGTCCGTTTGCTCGCAAAAGAATAGTTCCAATGGGTGCAGGTGCGCAACATTTTAATATTGGGCAAGAAGGATTGAGCAAAGTAAATCTGCACTTTGCAAATATAAAAGAGCAAAAGAAAATTGGAAAAATGTTCTCTTTGCTTGACGAGCGTATCGCGACCCAAAACAAAATCATTGAGGACTTGAAGAAACTAAAGTATGCGATTTCAGAAAGACTTTTCAAAAGTGTAAAAGGTTCTATTGTTCTGCTGTCCGATATATGTGACATTGTTAAGGGTAAACAAATCAATGGAGAAAATCTCTCTGAAAGAGGTAGGTATTATGTAATGAACGGTGGTACAGAGCCGTCTGGTTATTATGACGATTACAATGTAGAAGCCAATACTATTTCAATAAGTGAAGGTGGCAACTCTTGCGGATATGTGCAATTCAACACCTTTCCTTTTTGGAGCGGTGGGCATTGTTACTCCATTCAGAATGTGACAGGAAATGTTGATAATCTGTATTTGTACCATTATCTTAAATCGAATGAAGATAACATAATGAAACTACGCATCGGTTCAGGTTTGCCTAATATTCAGAAAAAAGACTTGGCAATGTTCAAAATAATAGTACCGACATTAGAGCAGCAAATGACAATCTCAACTTTTCTGTCATCAATTGAAAGAAAAGCCGAGATTGAACGAAGAATACAGAACGCAATACAGAAACAAAGGCTATATCTATTGCAGCAGATGTTCATATAAATATTTGGTGCAGTAGAAATCTTTTCTGCCTTTGTAATAGTTCCAAGAAATCTATCTCCAATTTAATTTCTTTGGCTAATGTAGACAGTCGCTTTCCTATTTGTTGCTGTACTTCAACCGTTGGAATGCAAAGCGGAATGTTGCACAATCCTTCAAAAGATAAGCATTGTCTAACACTCCCTTCTAAGCGTTTTTGTATTTCTGCGAAGAATCGCTTTGACTCAAAATAGTAATCAAGATATTCGGGGAATAGATTATCCTTTGTGCGGAAGCAAATGTACATAGGACTTACTATTCCTCTTTCAAATGTGGTAAGACGAGCAATAGAACCAACATTGATTCTTGCAGGATTAAAAGCAAAGTCATTTCTTGCTACAATCTTATAGTTAGAAGTATCATCGCTCGCAACAATTCTGTTTTCAAATTGTTCACTTTGCTGAATAAAGCCTTGGCTATTGCTGACGGATAAAACATTCAGGATTGCACAATCTTTATTCCGTTTGGAAGTCTGTTCTATAAAATCTCCTATATACGAAATGCTTTTAGCCATGTTACCATATTCCATTTCAATAATCGCATACCTATAAACTGCACAATCCTTAATCAAGGGAATTGCACAGAATGTAGCTCACAACAATAAACCAAATATTAGCTTATCGGAATGCTTGGAATGTAGTTCTTCAACGCTACAAGAGAGCGATGTTTGTGAAAACGGCACATACCCTGTGTATGGTGCAAATGGCATCGTTGGCTATCTCGATAATTATAATACAGAGAAGGAAGCCGTCTATATTATTAAAGATGGTTCTGGTGTTGGGGCAGTTTCTTATGTCACTGGCAAATGCTCTGCAACAGGGACATTGAATACCTTACAAGCAAAAGAAGGTCATTCACTTCAATACCTTTACTATATACTAAAAGTATTCAACTTTGAACCATATAAAACAGGAATGGCAATACCTCACATCTATTTCAAAGACTATGGCAAAGCCAAAATCTTTTGCCCACCATATCAGGAACAACTTAGATATGCCAAGATGTTATCTGCCATAGATGACAAGTTATTGGCAGAACAGAATATTCTAACAAACCTTAGCTTGCTGAAGCAATACCTACTCCGCCAGATGTTTATATGAACATCTGACGAAGCAGATACTGTTTTTGTTTTTCAAACAGAAGTCTTTGCTTTATAACAGTTTCCATTCGTAATGATAAGACAGAAAAAGTATGTGATATTGTTCTGACTATTTGTGTAGTTGGCAAAATGAATTCTTGATTTTGCGTTTCTGCAATATAATGCCTTTTATGCTCATCTGTTGACAAATCAAGATATTTCAAAAACTCAAATGTATAACGTAAGAGTTCTTTATTCTCTGCAGTTAGAATTTTGATGGCAGACGATTTGACCTTAAAAGGGAAATCGACATATTTGCAATCAAGAGTGAAGTCATCGAATATGATGCAATCACCCTTGTCATATATTCCTTCTGTTTCTGATGTGTAGCCCAAAACAAAGGCTTTGTTTGCAGTTAGCACTGGAGTTCCTTCATCTACATATTCCGTATCTTCAACAATATATGATTGTGGTTGCTCATAGCCAAGAACATCGCCAATCATCGAATTAAAGCCTACATTTTTCCTGAGTTTTCCAAAAATCTTATTTCTAAGTCCCTTGATTAAGGATTCATATCTCTCAATGATTTTGTTTTGAGTAGCGATGCGCTTATCTATTGCTGTTAACAGTTTTGATATTTTTGTTTGTTCTTCTTTTGAAGGAATTCCTATGTATACTTCATCAAAATTACGAACACTGATAGAAAATACTTTTGTACCTTGAGCTATCCTTCTAATCTGCTTGTGGAATGAATCAGAAGCAAAAGCATAACCTTTATATCCAATAACAGTCCGATTAGAATTATCACGTCCATGTATTGTGTGTAAGCCAGAAACAATTTGTTGGTTGTTACAATTAACAACTTCTATGGCTTTAGCTACATCATTTGTGTCTTCAGACGCATCAGCAAATGCCACATCTCCTTCCTTGAGTAGAGTAAATGATTTGAGCATAAACTCCTCTTTGATGTAAGGGAGAGAATCATAAGCAACATCTACCATGGTAGGCAATCCTTTATGAATTAAACCATAATGCAAATTTTTGATTTTTCCATTATTATAGTCTAATTGCTCCCATGACAGGGAGTTGGTTGAGTAGAAATCTAAAAGATCTGAAACTTTTATCATTTCCCATTCCCCCTTAAACTCCGGAAATCTGAGATTTGGGACGTTAGAGTTTGGATTTCTCTAATTTATAGAATAACCCTATAATTAAGGATTACATGACAACAAAAACAATTAGAGAAATTGCGTTAGCTTGGAAGAGTGATAAGCAACGTTATGTAAAGCAGTCAACTTATGCTGCTTACGTGTTAATTCTAGAGAACCATCTTTTACCATCATTTGGTGATTATGACTCTCTCAGTGAAAAACTGGTACAGGAGTTCGTCCTGCAAAAATTGGAGAATGGGCTCAGTGTAAAAACGGTAAAGGACATACTCATCGTTCTCAAAATGGTAATGAAATTCGGTGTGAAAAATGAATGGATGAACTATTGCGAATGGGATATCAAATACCCGACATCTGAAACCAATAAAGATTTGGAAGTGCTGACTATAGCTCACCATAAGAAGATCCTTGATTTCATCAAAGAGAATTTTACGTTTCGCAATCTCGGTATTTATATCAGCTTGACTACCGGGCTACGTATCGGTGAAATCTGTGGGTTAAAATGGTCGGATATAGATGTTTGCAACGAAACGATAACCGTAAGACGTACTATTGAACGCATCTATATGGTTGAAGGCAATTGCAAGCATACCAAACTGGTAATCAATACACCTAAAACAAAAAATTCTTGCAGGGAAATTCCGATGAATAAGGAATTATTGGCTATGGTTAAACCACTAAAGAAAGTCGTAAACAACGAGTTCTATGTACTGACAAATGAAGAGAAACCAACAGAGCCTAGAACTTATCGTAATTATTATCATCGTTTGATGAAGCGTTTGGAGATACCTCGTTTAAAATACCATGGATTGCGACACAGCTTTGCTACCCGTTGTATTGAAAGTAACTGTGACTATAAAACGGTCAGCGTATTACTCGGTCATGCCAACATAACGACAACTCTTAATCTGTACGTACACCCTAATATGGAACAAAAGAAGCGCTGCATCACCAAGATGCTTAAATCCCTCAGAAAATGATTTTTCTTTTGACGGCAAATAATCTACTACAGATTTTCAAAATAGGTAAACTATATTATTTGTAATAAGGTAATAAAGAGGACAAGTCATATTGTAATCTGTATGTATTATAATAGATCCGGTTTGCTCCGTGTCGGTGACACCAAGCAAAGTTTGGCTGATAGGCTTTGGCTGCAAATGGAAGTTTAAGTCCATCGCCACAGAGAGAAACAGCAGGGTTTCACTTTGCTCCACTCAGCTGTTTCTCACAGCATCAATGAGGTTGGAAAACATATCTACAAAT
>ENA-UACK01000497-UACK01000497.1-human-gut-metagenome-genome-assembly--contig:-NODE-497-length-9576-cov-3.770402_pt1 | contig 9576 bp, 7 predicted proteins | sample MGYA00243881_ERZ654229 | MGnify/ENA primary metagenome ERZ654229 (study PRJEB26926, sample SAMN06165278) | human gut metagenome | biome: ENVO:00009003; feature: ENVO:2100002; material: ENVO:00002003... | reverse complement strand
GCACCGCAACATGTTCAAAGGTTCCGAAACATTCATGTTCAAGCTACGTGGGGCATACGAGGCTGTGTCCGGTTTGCAGAGCTCCTTGAATCAAGACTACATAGAATTAGGTGCGGAAGCAACCATCAACTTCCCACGGTTTATGTTTCCCTTTGTATCCAGCGATTTCAAGCGGAGGATAAGGGCTACTACAGAATTCGGATTGCAATATAACTACCAGATGAGACCCGAATTCACGCGCATTGTAGCATCTGCCGGATGGAGCTACAAATGGGGGGTACAACAACAGCGTTCGCAGCATCGCATTGATTTGCTGGACATCAACTATCTGTATATGCCCAGCATAGACCAGACATTCAAAGAGGATTATCTGGAGAAAGACGAGAACTACATCCTCAAATACAATTATGAAGACCGCTTTATTGTCCGCACCGGCTATAGCTATATCTACAACAGTGCCGGAAGAGCATTGATGAATAACTCCGGTATCGGAAATTCCTATACCATCCGCCTCAATTTTGAATCGGCGGGTAACTTGTTGTATGCTGTGGCAAAGCTCGGAGGAATGAAGAAGAATGCATCGGGGGAATACACTTTGTTGAACATTCCTTTTGCCCAATACCTGAAAGGCGATTTTGACTTTGCCAAGAATCTGGTCATTGACAACCGCAATTCATTGGCATTTCATTTTGGTGCCGGTATTGCCATTCCATACGGCAATGCAACAATGCTTCCATTTGAGAAGCGCTACTTCTCCGGCGGCGCCAACAGTGTGCGCGGATGGTCTGTACGTGATTTGGGGCCCGGTTCTTTCCCCGGCGATAATAACTTCATGAACCAGTCGGGAGACATCAAGCTGGATGCCAGCATTGAATACCGCACACGGTTGTTCTGGAAATTCAGAGGAGCCCTCTTTGTAGATGCCGGGAATATCTGGACAATACGGGATTATAAAGACCAGCCGGGAGGTCAGTTTAAATTTGACAAGTTCTATAAGCAGATTGCCGTGGCATATGGTTTGGGATTGCGTCTTGACCTGGATTTCTTTGTATTGCGTTTCGACGGAGGTATGAAGGCCATCAATCCGGCTTATGAAAAGAAAAAAGACCGTTATCCCATTATTCATCCTAAATTCAGCCGCGATTTTGCTTTCCACTTTGCTGTGGGATATCCGTTCTAATGAAAGTTGAAAATGGAAAGTGAGAAATGCTTATTGGGCATCTATGTACCAGCCACTTTCCATTTTCAATTTTCCATTAATTAAAAGCGTAGTACGTGCCAATCATCGTCGCCTGACGTGCTGCTGCCACACCTTGGGCATCCAGCGTCACTGTCATTTCCTCACCGTTCGGAAGGGTCATTTGTGCAGTGCCGTCATTGTTCATTTGCAGCAATTCTGTGCTGACACCATCGGCAACAACATTCCAAGTATTCAACTCTTTGTTGTAAATGAGTTCCATAGAAGCAGTCTCACCTTCTTTGGTGATAGAATAGCCGTTTTCAAGTGTCTCTACCAGGTAGTCACCGTTTTCGCCTTTCACTTTCTTTACATCACCAATGCTGGCCATAGGGTTTGAACCACTCCAGAATTCGATGGAGTTGATGACCAATGCATCGGCCAGATAGCAAACGCCATATACCGGGATAATATTGAATGCCAGATAAACCAGTTCGTTTACAAACTTGGTACCAATACCTTGATTCCAGCTGACCAGTTTACTATGCAGTCCAAAAGAACCGATACAAGAACTGAAAAGAAACGAGCCGCAAATCATTACGGTCGCAGCCATCTTCAAATTGAACTTTTTCATAATCACTCTTTTTTATTTTACTGTGTTTAATTAGCTTTATAGCTCATCGAGTTATTTTAAGCATCCGCAAATATAGGATTTTTTACGAAAATACATCCTATTTGAGCTTAAAATCTGTTTTCAGTAAAACGGAAGTGTCTATTTACGAGCCTTTTGGAAAAGAGCTTTTCTTATCCAGCGGTCAACGGCAAACTTGCCCGGACCTATGATATACATCAATATGAACACTACCAGATATACAAAAGCCAACTCTTTCGTGGCAAACGGGTCATTACCATGAATTACAAAAAAGGCAACAGCCATTGTAAACACCATTGGTATCATAGCCAAACGATAGAGAAAGCCTATAATGAATGCCATGGAACATGCCAATTCACCAAAGATAGCCAGTCCTAAAGACAGCGGACTGCCTACACCCAGCGGGTCAGGGAAAACGGCCGACAGCTCTTGAAAGTTAGTCCACTTCTGGATACCGTGGTTCATTAATAATATACCGAATACAATTCTTGCAATCAATAGCATAGCAGATGTTGCCGTTCCGTCCGGTTTGACAGGAAATAAAAGTCGTTTTAACATATTCATTCGTTTTTAAGTTCGTATATGAACTATAACAAATATTACTCAATAAAAGTTTACTCCCGTTTCAACGGTTTGATGATAATCCGTAAAGACGGGTCATAGGTAAAGTAACTCCACATCCAGTCTACGAAGATGAAAAGACGGTTCTTTACACCCACAATACTCATCAAATGGATGAATAGCCACACAGCCCATGCCGGAAAACCGCCAAAACGCAGTTTCTTAAGCTCGACTACGGCATGATTGCGGCCAATGGTCGCCATGGAGCCTTTGTTTTGATATATAAACGGCTGCAACGGCAGGCCTGTTTCTGCACGCTGCAAGTTCCTTATCAAGTTGCGGGCCTGCTGGATGGCTGGTTGCACCACTTGCGGGTGTCCTTTGGGATACTCCTCAGAAATCATAAGGGCCGTATCCCCGATAGCGAAAATATTGGGATATTGAGAAAGACGGTTATAAGTGTCCACCTTCAAGCGGTTTCCCGGTCCATAGGCATCGGCAGGCAATCCTTGAAGGCTGTTTGCCTTGACACCGGCCACCCAGAATACATTTTTGGTATCGATGGCAGTCCCGTCATTCAATGCCAATTGATAATTCTCGTATCCCATCACCCGTTGATTCAATTTGATTTCCACATCACGCTTCTTCAGATAATCGGCCACTTCTTTGGAAGACTCTTCTGAAAAAGCAGACAAGAGCCGGGAAGAGCCATCCAACAAGATGATACGCATCTCATTGATATTCAAGTCCGGATAGTCTTGAGGAAGGACAAACTTCCTCATCTCGGCCAAAGCACCAGCCAACTCTATTCCCGTAGCTCCACCGCCTACAATGGCAAAGGTCATCAGACGCCTGCGCTCTTCTTTATTACCGGTGTTCTGGGCTTGTTCAAAACTATCCAATATCTGGTTTCGGTTGAACAAGGCTTCCGAAGTATTCTTTAGTGCCATGGTCTGTTTCTCCAGCCCGTCGTTTCCAAAATAATTTGTGTTGCAGCCGGTGGCAATGACCAAATAGTCGTATGCCAGCGTGCCGATGGAAGTCTCCAGCAGATTGTGTTCCGGGAAGACTTGCTGTGCTTCACAAATACGTATATGGAAATGCTCTCTTTTTTTGAAGATTTTTCGGTATGGGAATGATATGGCACTCGGTTCAATACCTGCTGTGGCTACTTGATAGAGTAACGGTTGGAAGATGTGATGGTTATTCTTATCCAGTAAAACTATCTGAAACTTGTTGCTTTTCAATTTTCGTGCCAGCTTTAATCCGCCAAAGCCGCCGCCTACGATTACCAGTCGTTTCTGTCCCTCTTTATCGGGAATGTCCATTGCTGTTTTCATAATTCAATATCATGTTGTTCTTTGTAATATTAAAATAACAGTATAAATCGAGGAAAGTTCTATAAATGATGTAGTTAAAAAGAGTAAACCCCACATGCAATGTAGAAATGAACATTAAAAGAGAAAAATTGGAAACAAAAAGAACAGTAACATTGTTGTAATGAAGAACATAAAAACTAACTTTGCCACGGAAGTTTTCTACAAGTAAATGGACACTAAATTGACAAAATGGATATTACCAATATTGATGCTGATTACAGAAACGGCTGTTCATGCACAAACACACCTTGCAGAAGCAAAAAACTCTGTGGACTCAATTTCTACGTATCCGATAGACTCGCTTCCCAAGAAACGCAGTTTTTTCGGAAAAATTTTGAATTACTTCAACGATGCCAACAAAGAAAAGAAAAACAAGAAATTTGATTTCAGCATTATAGGCGGGCCTCATTATTCCAGTGACACCAAATTTGGAATCGGACTGGTGGCGGCAGGACTCTACCGTACCGACCGGAACGATAGTATTCTCCCTCCGTCCAATGTCTCTCTGTATGGGGATGTCTCCACAGTGGGATTCTATTTGCTGGGAGTACGTGGAAACCATCTGTTTCCCCAAGACAAATACCGGTTGAACTACAATCTGTATTTCTATTCTTTCCCAAGCCTTTACTGGGGACAAGGATATGACAATGGAGCCAATGATGACAATGAGAGTGAATACGATCGCTTTCAGGCGCAGGTTAAGGTGGACTTCATGTTCCGGATGGCACGTAACTTTTATATCGGTCCGATGACAACATTTGATTACGTGTATGGACATGACTTTGAAAAACCGGAATTATGGAAAGGAATGAAAGCGCGTAGCACCAACGTGAGCTTGGGGTTTTCCTTGTTGTATGATTCACGCGATTTTCTGACAAATGCCTATAAAGGATATTACCTACGGATAGACCAGCGCTTCAGTCCGGCCTTTTTGGGAAATAAATATGCATTCAGCAATACGGAACTGACGACCAGCTATTACCAGTCCGTGTGGAAGGGTGGGGTGTTGGCAGGCCAGTTCCATACTCTGCTGAACTACGGAAATCCGCCCTGGGGACTGATGGCAACATTGGGAAGTTCCTATTCTATGCGTGGCTATTATGAGGGGCGCTACCGTGACAAGTGTGCAATGGATGCCCAGCTGGAACTACGCCAACATGTATGGAAGCGAAATGGAGTTGCCGTATGGGTAGGGGCGGGAACCATATTCCCGAATTTCTCGGAATTGGAGGCCAGGCATATTCTTCCTAATTATGGTTTCGGCTACCGCTGGGAGTTCAAAAAGAGAGTAAACGTACGTTTGGATTTAGGTTTTGGCAAACACCAGACCGGATTTATATTCAATATCAATGAAGCTTTTTAGAGACATAAAAAAATGGTTCGACAATCAGGAACATTTGTTCTATCTGTTTCTGGTCATTCTGATAGTGCCCAATGTAGTGCTATGCTTTACAGAACCCATATCATGGACGGCAAAGATATGTAATATCCTGCTACCCCTTTCTATATATTATGCTGTAATGGCTTGGTCGAGAAACTGTGGCAGGACATTCTGGCTGCTATTTCCGTTCATCTTCTTCGGAGCCTTCCAGCTTGTATTGCTGTATCTTTTCGGTCAGTCCATTATCGCAGTGGATATGTTTCTGAATCTGGTGACAACCAATTCGAGCGAGGCGCTGGAACTGCTGGACAATCTGATACCTGCCATCGTTATTGTGGTAGTGCTCTATATACCTGCATTAATTCTGGCAACCATATCCATTGTACACAAACGCAGACTGTCCGAAGCATTCATCCGGCAAGCTCGCCGTCGCACTCTGTATGTGTTGTCTGCCGGAATATTATCCTTAGGCACTGCTTATTTGACAGATAACCGGTATGAGCCGAAATCCGAACTGTATCCTGCCAACGTATGCTACAACATAGCACTTGCTTTTCAACGGACGGCCCAGACGCGGAATTATCACAAGACCTCTAAAGATTTTACCTTTCATGCTAGAAGTACTCATCAGGCTGATGAAAGGGAAGTATATGTAATGGTGGTGGGAGAAACCTCACGGGCATGCAACTGGGCTTTGTACGGCTACGAACGGGAGACTAACCCGGGACTGTCGGGCATTGGCGGACTGACAGCTTTCAGCCATGTGCTGACAGAATCAAACACTACCCACAAGAGTGTTCCGATGTTGCTGTCACCGGTCAGTGCTTCCAGTTTTGATTCCATCTATTATCAAAAAGGGATTATCACAGCATTCAAGGAAGCCGGTTACCAGACCGCCTTTTTCTCGAACCAGCGCTATAACCACTCATTTATAGACTTCTTCGGCAAAGAAGCCGACACGTATGATTTCATTAAAGAAGATGTGGGGGATTCCAATTACAACCCCTCTGATAACGAACTGTTGAAACTGGTAGCAAAAGAACTGGGCAAAGGAGTTTCCAGGCAATTTATAGTTCTCCACACTTACGGTTCTCATTTTAATTATAAAGAGCGCTATCCGGCAGAGCAGGCTTTCTTCCTGCCGGACATGCCCGTTGATGCGGAAGTGAAATACAAAGACAACCTGATTAATGCCTATGACAATTCTATCCGCTACACGGATAATTTTCTGGTTCGTCTGATAGATATGCTTCGAGAACAACATGTCAATTCTGCCCTGATATACACTTCAGACCATGGAGAAGATATTTTCGATGACAACCGGCATCTCTTTCTGCATGCTTCACCGGTACCTTCCTATTATCAGATACATGTGCCATTCTTTATTTGGATGTCCGACAACTACCGGCAGAGATACCCATCGTTATTGGAGGCCGCACAAGCCAATAGGCAGAAGAATGTATCTTCCAGTGCCTCATTCTTCCAGACAATGCTGGAAATAGGTGGAGTGGAGACCCCATACCGGAATGACTCTTTATCTGTCACCAGCGCTCTGTTTATCGAAAGACCCAGAGTCTATCTGAACGACCACAATGAAGCCCGCACACTGGATGATGTCGGTATGCTCAAGGAAGACTTCAAGATGCTGGAAGAGAAAGGCATCAGGTAATCAGGGAAAGAGAGCAGGCTGTTGCTATTTTGCCCTGATTCTTGATATAAAATTCTGAATCACCGGATACATCTCCTCTACCGTATTCAGCTCCATGCAAGCCGTCTCCAACGGGCACCAGCCGGTCTTGTCACGGTTAATGATATAACCTCTTGGGCAAAAGTCGTTTCAATTCCTGCTTCGCACAGCAATGCCAGCGCAGGAGTGCTGATTATATCGGCATAGACCGTTTTAAAGCCTCCCAGTACCATCAAAGCAGCGGCACCTTTCCCTATAACCTTATCGGCAATGGCAGCCCCCTTCATAAATGCAGAATCTGCCTGGTACAAATCATACAAATCCGCTACTCCCCGTTGGGTGAAAGTACGGACTTCCTCCCGGTTCTTCATAACACAAGAGTATCCTCCCTTGTGCAGTATGTCAATGATACTCTCCATTTTATAAAGTCTCTTGTTTCAACTGTTCTACAAATTTGTCAATACGATGCAGTTCTTTGGGAATATCAATCGTTTGCGGGCAATGCGGAGAACACTGGTTGCACCCGGTACAATGGTCGGCCTGCCTCAGTTTGGGTACACTTCGGTCATATCCTACGAGAAAAGCACGGCGTGCTTTCCGATAATTCTCATCCTGGCTGCTTTCCGGCACATTTCCTTCATTGACACATTTATTGTAATGTATCAAGATGGCAGGAATGTCAATTCCATACGGGCAAGGCATGCAGTACTTGCAGTCGTTGCAAGGTATGGTGGGGTACTCCATCATCAAATCTGCCGTATCATACAGATACTGAGTTTCCTCTTCTGTGAGTGGTACCAATGGAGAGTAAGTACGGATGTTATCCTGCAAATGTTCCATATAAGTCATGCCGCTCAGCACTGTCAGTACATCCTGGGGAGAACCGGCATAACGGAATGCCCAAGACGCCACACTGCGTTCGGGTTCGCGCTGCTTCAGCCGTGCCACAATATGGTCGGGGACATTGGAGAGCCGCCCACCCAGCAGAGGCTCCATAATGATAGCAGGGATCTTACGCTTGGCCAGCTCGTCATACAGATACTCTGCCTTGAAGTTGCTGCCCGAAGCATGTTTCCAGTCCACATAATTCAACTGTATTTGTACAAAGTCCCAATGAACTTCACCACGGTCATGCATCTGCAAGGCATAGTCATAGACTTCGATATCTCCGTGGAACGACCATCCCAAACGGCGGATGCGTCCTGCTTCACGCTCCTTGACAAGAAAATCAATCATACCGTTGTCTATGTAGCGTTTGCGGAATTGCTCCATGCCACCGCCACCAATCATGTGTAGCAGATAGTAGTCTATATAGTCCACCTGCATATCCTCGAACGACTTACGGTACATAGCGATGGAACCCTCGCGAGTCCAGGTATCAGGATGAAAATTGGATAGTTTGGTGGCAAGATAGAACGATTCGCGTGGATGGCGTTTCAGAGCTATTCCCGTAGACTTCTCACTCCATCCTTGTACATACATCGGAGACGTATCGAAATAATTCACGCCATGGGCAATGGCATAATCCACCAGTTCGTTTACAGCATCCTGGTCTATCATTTCCCCTTTTCCATCCGGAGCAGGAACGGTAGGCCAGCGCATACAGCCATATCCTAAAATAGAAACTTTGTCACTCCCCAAACCAGGAAAACTACGATAGGTCATTTTATCCGTCGGAATGGGGCCCAATACTTTACTGCCTTCACTGCTTCCTTCCTTAGAACCACATCCATAGAGGGCAGCAGTAGATGTGGCGGCTGTAATTCCCACTATCTTCAAGAAATCACGACGGTTCATATTGTTTTTATGATGTTCTTCCATACTTATAGAAATTCTACTTTGTTATATAATTCGATGTCTTTCATGTCCTTCCACATAGATGGCACTGAACGGACGGGCCGGACAAAGATTCTCACATGCCCCGCAGCCGATACAACGCTCCACATTGATTACCGGAATCTTTGGAGAATCTGTTTTTTCAGGATCGGAAGCTACCATCTGTATGGCACCTGTCGGACAATGGCGGGCACAGTTGCCACATTCCATTCCATCTGTCAAAGGTACACAGTTCTCTTTAATCCATACGGCATGTCCGATCTGAATAGCTGATTTCTCGGCAAGACTGGTGAGATGAATAGCACCGGCAGGACAAACTTCCGAACATTTAGTACATTCGGGACGGCAATATCCACGTTCGTATGATATTTCCGGTTGCATCAATGTCAATAGGTTGTCCGATGGGCGCAATACCTGGTTGGGACAAACAGAGACACATAATTGGCAGGCTGTGCAATGTTGAGTGAAATTGCGTGCGCTTAAAGCACCGGGAGGATAGATAGGGTTTTCTCTTTGGGGAATCTTTTTATCTTCGATAGTAGCCAATCCTCCGTCTACTTTTTTCTCTTGTGCTTTCAGTACAGAAGTTGTTGCAAAAATGGCCGATGCTGAAAGGAAGCTACGACGGGCATTGTCTACCTGTTCAGTAGTGACAGACTTTGCTTTCGTATCTTCGCTCGTAGCTATTTCGTTCTTAGGTTTCCGTCTTGTGTATGTAATGGCTCCATGCTTACACTTTCCGATGCAATCCATACAAGTCACACAACGGCTATAATCTATTTCATGAGCTTTCGGATTAATACACGATGCTTTGCAATTGCGGGCACACAAACCGCAACTATTGCATTTGGAAGTATCAATTACCGGTTTGAATATCGCATATTTGGATATAAACCCTAATAC
>ENA-UACK01000480-UACK01000480.1-human-gut-metagenome-genome-assembly--contig:-NODE-480-length-9792-cov-3.594228_pt1 | contig 9792 bp, 4 predicted proteins | sample MGYA00243881_ERZ654229 | MGnify/ENA primary metagenome ERZ654229 (study PRJEB26926, sample SAMN06165278) | human gut metagenome | biome: ENVO:00009003; feature: ENVO:2100002; material: ENVO:00002003... | reverse complement strand
GAAATACCCCGATATAAGAAACCGGAATCACAAAGATGATGGCAAGCGGCTGCTTCAGGGAGTTGAACAGAACGCTGGTCGTAAAGAAGATGATGGCTATCACCACCAGCAGAAGCAGGTATTGGCGGTTGTCCTTCTCGCCCCATGACCAACTGTTGCTGTCCGACTCGGCTGTATAACCCATCGGCAACAGTTTGTTGAACTCCTCCAGGACACGTTTCTGTATCTTGTTGCCCATCTCATTGGAGCCGATATATTCGTATTGCAGGCAGAGGCGGTACTGCTGGTTTTCTTTGGCAATCTCCTGCGGCATCTGTCCCTTTTCCACAGTAGTCAGTTCGGAAAGCTTGTAATGCTTGCCGTTTCCTACTCCATAGGGAAAGAACTGCATCGCCCAGATGTCATATTCGGCAGACTGGCGGGAAGAGAGCTTGATTTTCTCCGTTCCCTGCTCGGCCGCTACCGAGCCAATCTCCAGATTCTTGCCGAAGATGGGGCGCACCGCAGAGAAAAGCACTTGCGCGTCGATGCCCTCTTGCGCCATGTGCTCCTTGTTCAGGTTGAAGTAGAATTCCTGATAGTCATCCTTCCACCAGGAGAACTCCGAATTGATGAGCACTTCCTTGATACGCCGGTGCGTCAGCAGCTTGGCCTTCAGCTTCTCCGCCCACTCATAGAGTTCGTCGTAGTTGTAGCCGTACATCCTGATGCGGTAGGAGCCGGCACTCTCGCGGACGTCATTACTGAACCCCTGGTCCTGCAATCCGTAGATGCCCCAGCTGCCGCCTCCCAGTTCCAGTGCCTTGCTTATCATATTGGCTTTCAGTGTATAGGGAAAACCGCTGTTCCGGACTTCCTTCTTGAAATAAATCTGCATACTGGCACGCCGGGGGCTGTAAATGGAAGTATGAAACTGCCTGATTTCCTTGAACCGGCTGAGGTAGGTCTCCATACGTTTCATCAAAGTGTTCATCTGCTCGAGGGTGCTGCCATTGGGAAGGTTGGCGTTGGCATAGAGCACCACCTCCTCATTACGGGTGAAGTAACTGCCTTCGTACACCTTCTGTATGAAAAGCCGCAAGCTGCCGCCCAGCGCCTTGTCCACAACGGGTTTCACCGACTCCTTATAGGTATCCGAACCGAATACCTTATTGTAAGCAGCTTCCCATTTTCCCCCTCCTTCCAGTTTGCCGGGCAACAGAAAAACGGGCAGACCGAAACCCAACAGTAACAGCAGGCATACAGCCCAGCGCCAACGGCATAGAAAACGGATGAGAGCAGAGTAACAGCAGGAGAAATAAACGGGGAAACGTCTGAAAATCCGTCCCAACCTTGTTTTGAATGTTTGCGTCAGCCCCGGCAAGACAAGACGCCTCTTCTTCCCCGTAATCCGCCTCACCAGTCCTATCTTCTCAATCATCGACGGAACAAAGAACAACGCCACCATCAAGGAAACAGCCAGATTGATGATCACTACCGCTGCAAAGTCCTGCAGGTTGAGCCGTATCTTCTCGTCAAGGAAGAAAATGATAACAAGCGCACCCATCGTAGTGAGGGTTGCCGCCAACACCGACAGGAAGGCCTTGAGATTACGCCGATGCAGAATGTGGTCGGTCATGACAATGGTGCTGTCTATCACTAGATTCAGCGAGACAGTGATACCCGCCAGCGAATAAAGCTGCATCTCAAGTCCGAAGAGGTAGTAGAAGATAAGTGCCACCGCTATATTTACAGCCAGGCTGGTAACTATCAGAAAAAGATATTTCAACTTACGAGTAATGAGCCATACGAATACAAGCAGGATGAGTACCGTCAAACCGGTACGGAAGTAAATCTTGTCCAGTTCTTCCCGTATGTACTCGGTCGCATCATAGCTGGTATGCACTTCATATCCGACAGGAAGTACCTGCCGAACAGCTTCCATCTCGTCCATCACGGCACGGTTCAGTTGCAACTGGTTGGCAGTTTCTTCCGCAGTAATGGATAGATAGACGGAATTCAGCCCATTGATGCGGTAATAGCTTTGCGGCTCCTCCTCCATACGGACAGCCGACACCAGTTCGTCCAAGCGGAGCAGTTTCCCGTCGGTAGCCGTCACGGTGATGGCAGCAGGATTAAAACCAAGGGAGTTGCTCTCCGGCACCAGTGCCAGGCGTATCCATTCCCGGCTACCGTTACCTGTATCCACATTGTGCGTACCCAGAAATTCCTTCCGGTAATGCCGCTGTACTGCCTCGCTGATGTCCGATAGGGTCACACCCAGCAAGCGCAACTGTTCACTGTCATATTCCAGTCTCCACTCCATGGGCGTGGCACCGCTGAGTTCCACCTTATAGATACCCGGAATATTTGCCAGCCGCGGCTTGATATGCTCCTCGGCATACTGCTGAATCAATATCGGAGTGGAAGGGGCATTCAGTGTGAAGGACATGAAGGGGCGTGAGGCGTTCTCGTCGGGCACTTTCATGTGAATGGTGGGATAGCTGACACCTTCGGGCAATTGGGGCCACGTCTGCCGGATGATGGTGGAAGCTTCGAAGCGGACTGCCTCGACATCGGCATGCTTGTCCAGCTCCACAGTAATGTTGCCGTAGCCGTTGCCCGAGGTGGAGTTCAGCCGCTTCACTCCGCGGATACGCGCCAGCATGGATTCCAGCTTGCTGGTCACTTCCATCTCCACCACCCGCGACGAAGTGCCAGGCATGCTGAAACCCACCGTGAAGCCGGGCAGGCTGCGTGACGGATTCAGCTTGACGGGGAGCAGCGGTATCAACGCCACCCCTACCAAAGCAAGGCAGACAAACGCCACTATGACGGTGAAGGAAGAAACTCGTTTCATCAGTTATTATAATCAAATTTTTCCGACAGCGAAAATCCGCTGGCAAAGTCGTGCAACGTCAGTTTCCGTATCTTGTAATAATTCAGCCAGTAGTCCTGCAAGGCGGAGATGTAATTGCGTTGCGCTTCCTGCTGGCGGTTCAGCGAGAGGGTCAGGCTGTTGATGTCTGCCTTGCCGATAATGAAGCGCTGGCGGGTTTCGTTATACGCCAGGATGGCAAGGTCGAGGGCCTCTTCGGCACTGGCGACGAGGGCTTGCTGGACGTTGAAGTCACTGACGGTCATGATAACCTCCTCCTCAATGCTGATTTCACTCTGCCGGGCAGAAGTCTTCACCACGTTCAGATTGTTCCTCGCCATGTTGTATTTGCCTTTCCTCACGCCCCAATCCACCAGTGGAATGGAGACACTGACCGACACCATCTCCTGCTGCATGGGATGCCTGTATGCTTCACCGAATTTCTCTGCCACCTGGTTGAAGCCGACGCTGGCGTTGATGCTGGCGTTGAAGCGCGATTCCTTCTTCGTCTTGTCTACTGTCTGCTCGGCTTCCAGCACTTCCTGACGAAGCCCCAGAAATTCCGGATTGTTGGCTTGAGCGGCCAGCAAAGCCTCATCAACCGGTATGGTCAGCGCCCTCGGACGTCCCGGAAGCGACACCCTGATATCCGTGTTCTTCTCCATATTCAGGAAAGATGCCAACGAAAACATGGCGCGCTTCAAGGCACTGGCGGCATTCTGCAAAGTATTGCGGGCATTCACCACGTCGAGTTTCAGCGTCAGCAGGTCGGCACGGCTGATGGCGGCTATTTTCAAGCGCTGCATGCCGATGCGGTAGAGGGTATCGGTGGAGACGGCATTGTCCTTGGCCAAGTCATATTCCGCCTGTGCCATGGCAAGCGCAAAGAAATAGGTAGTGGCCTGCTCGGATACTCGCTCTGCATTGTAAATATACTCCTTCTTCACCTTTTCGTACTTCAGCGGCTCAATCCTGCGTTCCCAACGGAAAGGATTGTAACCGACCAGACTCTGCGAGTAGCCCAAACGAACCGGAACACTGGTGAACTGGGTATACTTGTTTCCACCGAAGCTCCGCATATAGCCCAGCTCCGTATCCAGATAGAACGTACCGCCCGTCAAGTCGAAATTCTGTCTGACGGCAAGATTGCCGTATGCATAGAAGGATTGCTGGCTGCGATAGATGTCAAGGTCCTGTTCGGAGTCGTAACGCTTGGTGATATCGCGGTTGTACTGTGCCGGAGTCATGTTCAGCGTCAGGCTGGGAAGGCGGTTTGCCTTATAGGTGCGGTATTCCCAATAACCGGCCAGATACATGTTCTTGGTGCGGAAGGCTTCCAGCGAACTGTCATTCGCCAGGGCAATGGTCTGCTGCAAATCGAGCGTTATCCGCTGTTGGGCAAAAGCGGAAAAGGCTCCCAGACTGAACAAAAGTATAAGACTTAATTTCTTCATGCTCTTTCTTTTCTATAAATAAACCAATATATCAACGGGATGATGAACAGACTGACCAGTGTCCCCACGAACATCGCCCCAATCATCGCTATGGAAAGCGGCTTTTGCAACTCAGACCCCATATCGAACGAGAACAGCAGCGGAACCATGGCAAATATCGTGGTGAGCGATGTCATGATGATGGGCCGGAGCCTTCTCCGTCCCGCCTCGTGGATGGCCTCGAGCAACGGCATCCCCTCTTTCCGTAATTCATTAATGGCATCCAGCTTCAGGATGGAGTCGTTGATGATGATACCGCACGTCACAATCAGTCCGATGGCAGACATCAGGTTCAGGGTATGCCCGCATATCCACAACAGAAGCAGGGCAAACGCCACATCTATCGGAATTTCCAGCAGCACGATGAGCGGCTGCACGAAGCTTTCGAACTGGGCGGCAAGAATGAAATACATCAGCAAGATAGAGATGAAAAGAATCACCACCAACTCGTCCAGCATTTGGCGGTTGGAGAAGAAACTGCCGGAAAAGGCCGTATCCCAGTCACCCGTGGCATCTGCCTCCCGCTTCACCTTTTCCATCAACTCCGGAGCATTGTCCACTTCATAGAAACGGAACGGTATATATTCACCGTTGCGTCCTGCCGTAATCGTCTTCAAGTCCTCAGCCGGACGCACCTTTACCAGCTCCCGAAGCGGAATATGCTCCACTTCGCCCTTACTGTCCGGACGGGTCTGTATCAATGTCTGCTGCAGCACCTCGTTCACTGTCCGCTCCTCGCCCACAATGCTGATAGGCAGGTATTGCTGGTAGGAATGGAGCATAGCTACGCTGTTCTCCTTGAACGCTGTCCGCAACGTACGGTAAAGCTCGTCATACGAAACGTCATAGAGCAACAGCTTTTCCTGCAGGATGCTTATGTCAAGCTGGTTCTCGAAAGCGATACCTACGGGCGCTGTCCCCGTAAGCTCCGCAAACTGTTGTTCCAGTCCGCGCAATTCTTCCGCCGCCGGCGCCTTCTCCTTATTGCGGGCATAAAGTCCCGCCACCACATCGGCCTCCCCGGTCACGAAAAGCTTCTCGAACACGGTTTCGGGTGGAGAAAAGGAGACTGTCGCCAACGGATATTCCCGTGTCAACCACTCGCCCGCCTGCTTCTGCAAGGGAGCAATCCCGTCAGGCGAGGAAGTCTTGAAATACAATTCTGCCTCCGAAGAAGAGAGAGCCTGCTCACGGTTCAGCAGATAGTCCTGCTGGCCTATGGCAGCCGTCTGTTCCACAGTCTTGTCCAACAACTGTCCGAACAGCACATTCACACGATGCCGGTTCTCGTCCACATGTATATTTTCGTTCCATTCCACGTAGACTATCAGTTCATTCTGGTCTATCTGCGGCATACGCTCCTTGCCGACGGAATAGAACAGAAAGACACAAAGAGGTATAGAAACCACACAGAATACGCTACTTACCGTCTTGTGGGAAAATACCCAGTCGATGCCCGCATCATAAAAACGGTCCAGCGTATGTTCCTTCAACGGATTGTTGATGCGGATGCGGGAGAACCACGACCTGCCGCGCAACCCTGTCCGGTAGACCAGCATATAGAGGACCGGCAGCAGCATGATACCCGTGAAGTAGGAAACCAGCAACCCTACCGTAACAGAGAATGCCTGGTCATAGAACAACGCCCCTGCAATGCCGCTCATAAATATCAGCGGCACAAATACGGCAATAGTGGTCAGCGACGAACTCAGCATGGGCGTAATCACCTCACTCGTTCCCGTCACGCAAGCCCGCCGCAACGAATAGCCCCGTTCGCGATACTGCGAAATGTTCTCCGTCACAATGATGCTGCTGTCAATCATCATACCCAACGCCAGGATTAATCCCGACAAAGAAATGATATTGAGTGACATCTTGAACAAGTAGAAGAACAGGAAGCAGATGACAATAGATACCACCATACTCAACCCGATGATGAACGGTGATTTGATGTCACCCAAGAAGAGTACCGCCACAATGCAGATGAACAGGAAACCCAACGACAAATTTTGCTGAAGATTGGAGATGGTATAGTCCAGCAACTCCGTCTGGTTACGGCTGATGCTAAAATCAATGTCGGGATATACTTTCTTGAAGTAGTCCATCGTGCTGTTGATGGCAAGCTTCATGTCTTCCATATTCTCGTCCGCCTGCTTGATGACGGCAAGGGTAACGGCACGCTTGCCATTGCTCATGGAGACACCTTTCTCCTTGGCAGGAACAATCTCTACCCGGCAGAAGTCTCCCAAGCGGATGATACGTCCTTCCTTTCGCAGCAGGATGCCCTTCACGTCCTCCTCTGTCCGCAGCAGGGTGGAGAACTTAATGTTGTATTCGTAGTAGCCGTCGCGCACGGTCATGCTGCCCGGCTCCACGTTGTTTTGCGCCAGCACGTTTTCTATGTCTTCAATGGAGAGCCCCAACACAGCAAGCTTACCCGGGTCGGGCACAATCTGTAACTGGCGTTCGACCAAACCCGTGACATCCACCATTGCCACTTCTGCCAACTGCTCGATGCGACGCTTTATGACATTTTCGGCAAACTCGCACAAATCAAGAAACGCGCGTTCGTCCACCTTGCCGTATGCACTGTCGTTTTTTAGGGTCAGATTGAGGTAGAAGACAGGAATGTCCGTCGCACTTGCCTTTATCACCTTCGGGCGTTCGGCATCCTTGGGCAGATAGTTCATGGCGGCGTCAATCTTCTCGTTCACTTCTATGAAGGCAAGGTCGGTATTCGTACCGAAGTCGAAGCCCAGGCGGATGATGCCTGCACCATCGCGCGTCTCGCTGTCCATGTCCTTCAGTTTCGCCACCTGGATGAGCTGCTGCCGCAGAGGTTTCACCACCGTATTCTCTAATTCACGCGCCGAGGTATTCTGCGCCGACACCTGCACTGTAATTTCCGGGATGGCAATATCGGGCAGCAAGGATACCGGCAAGGTGAAGTAAGTCACCAGCCCGACAATGAAGCATGCTGTAAATGCCATCAGTACGGCAATAGGCCGCTGTATCAAAAACTTTATCAATTGAACTATGAATTTTGAATTACCACTTATCACTCATTATCTATCAACCACCTTCACCGATGCTTCATGTGCCAGATTCACATTTCCCGTCACAATGACCGTATCGCCTTCTTTCAGGGCATCGTCGGCCATACTATAGCTTTCCGCATTCTCCAGACCGGTCTGCACATAGTTCCACTGCGCCTTTCCGTCTTTCAGGGTAAACACCACCTGCTTGCCCGAACGCAACACCACGGCACTCTTCGGGATTACAAGCTGTCCGCCCAGAGAGCGGTGCACGTTCACCCTCACGTTCATCCCACTGAACAGCCGTCCCTTGCCATTGACGGCAGCCTTCACCTTAACCATCCCCTTGTCATCCACCAGAGGATTGATTTGGGTGATGCGCCCCTCCTGCCTAAAGCCGGCATCCGAATAAGGGGTAACAATCACCTTGTCGCCACTCTTTATCAACGGCAGTTCGCTTTCCAGCACCGTGAAGTCCACCTCCATACCTTGAGTGCCGATAATGGAGCAGAAGGCTTCCGAGGTACTTGCCTCGTTGAACGGTTTGGAGAACAGGTTCGCCACTACCCCGTCAAAAGGCGCAACCAGCGTGGCGTGTTCCTCTTCATACGCGGCAAGCTCATACTGGGCGAGGCTCTGGTCGTAACCGCTCCTCACGCGGGCCAGCTTCATGATGTCAGCAGGTACTTTGGAGGCATCCCCCACCGGATAGCCTTGCCCTATCAATACATCCTGCAACTCAAGTTCCGCTTTTTCCAAGGCATCCTTGGCCTGCGCGGTCTTGTTCTTCAGGCGGAACTTATCCAGTTCGGCAAGTTTCTGCCCTTTGCGCACCGGGTCACCGTTCTTCACGTAGATGTGTGCCACTACACCGGTAGTCTCAAAACGCAAATCCGCCATGGCACCGGCGGTTACTTTTCCGTTGCTCACCAGTTCATGCTCAAAGGTCGCCCGCTTCAGGACTTTCACGGTCACTTCATTGCTTTCACTTGGCAGGACGGTTGCCACCCCTTCCTCGGACTCTTTTCCCTTTCCGGCATCGGAGCAGGCGGCAAGCAGGGCAACGGCCATGCATAGCAGGTATCGATAGTTCTGTGTCTTCATATTCATACTCAATTATAAATTGATAAAATTAATCGTTTCAAAAAAACGAACCGATATTTGCATGTGGACACTTTTTTCATAGCACTTTAGTAATTAGTTCGCTCATTATTAACGATTTACGTTTTTATTCATCTTTTTTAATATGGACAAAAATAAGCTGAATCTTTTTTATTTCCTCCCTCATCTGTCGTATTGCCGTAGAATGCACTTTCGGCTCTTTCGTCAATACCATCCACTTCATTTTTTCAAACTTGTCCGGTTGCCTGAAGCTTGGTTCCGCATAAAGCTTCGCAAGCAGATAATAGGGATAAATACGTCCCGGCAAACGATGGGTGGAACGGATAAACCAGTCTTCCGCTGACAAGCAATCACCCATCTGCTGATAGTTTTTGCCTATCACATTCAGTATCATGGGGTCACAACTACGCTGTAAAGCTTCTTTCAAAATACGGTTGGATTTACTGAACTGCTGCTGCTTGTGCAATCCATGCCCATATTCGAACAAGAAAGATGCCCGGTCCCTCAACAGAGGATAAAGGCGCCCGTACTCTTTCTCTGCCGATTGATACGCACCTGCATTATACAGCACCCGCGCATTCATCCACTCCCGACAGGCCTGCTCCACTTGCAAGTCATTCTTCAGGCGAAAACCGCCAATGATGCCTACTGATACAGCCAGCCCCAACCATTGCCAACGGTCGGCACCGGACAAGCACGCCACAAGCAATCCTCCAAATGTAACGATAAATACCGGAAGTTGTAGCGGATAGGAGGAAAAAGAAAATATCATCAAGGAAAGAATGGCCCCACAGATACCATAACGTCCTTTACGGACTCCCCTATACAAACACAGCACGACCACAACCAATAGACATACAGCCAAAGGAATACCCAGTTCGACCGCAACCTGCAGATATTCATTGAATGCATATTCCGGACTTCCCGCCACACGTTCCTCCCACGGTTCATAATCACCTGCTGCAAAATAAGTTTCCTGTGCATTTCCATAGGCTGCTGCGAAATTATGAATCCCATATCCGGTCAACGGCTTTTCTGCAATGGCACGACAAGTTATCTTCCACATGAAAAGACGGCCACGTGCAGAATCGGGTTTCAAGACAAACAGTAAATAGCCCGCCAATAGCAAGACACAGAATCCACCGACCACTACCATCACCACACGCTGCCTTTGCTGCTGCCATAATAATCTGAACTTATCCGTCCAATCCATATGCCAAGCATATACACACAGACCTGTCTCTTATACACATCTCCGAGCCCACGAGACGTAGAGGAATCTCGT
>ENA-UACK01000472-UACK01000472.1-human-gut-metagenome-genome-assembly--contig:-NODE-472-length-9905-cov-6.399289_pt1 | contig 9905 bp, 6 predicted proteins | sample MGYA00243881_ERZ654229 | MGnify/ENA primary metagenome ERZ654229 (study PRJEB26926, sample SAMN06165278) | human gut metagenome | biome: ENVO:00009003; feature: ENVO:2100002; material: ENVO:00002003... | reverse complement strand
GAGATTCCTCTACGTCTCGTGGGCTCGGAGATGTGTATAAGAGACAGATATAAAACATATAATATATAAGCTCCGGCACAGAAAATTTTTTGTTCTGACCGGAGTTTTTATATTATGCTGTAATATTTTTTAAAAGTAACCTACCTGTAACTTTACATAATGTATTATACACTTGTATCGCGGGGCGGCTGCACTTTAAAGGACGGACCGCACAGCACTCAAAAATGCATAGAGAAGAAAAGGAGAATTAAATGGAACTGCTTAGAGTAGAACACTTATCAAAAATATACGGAGCCGGAGAAAATCAGGTCAAGGCTTTGGACGATGTGTCAATGAGCGTGGAAAAGGGAGAGTTTGTGGCAATTGTCGGGGCGAGCGGCTCCGGAAAATCCACACTGCTTCATCTGCTCGGAGGTGTTGACAGGCCAACAAGCGGAAAGGTGTATATAAACGGCACTGATATTTTTGCAATGAATGATGATGAGCTTGCCATATTCAGAAGAAGACAGGTGGGTATCATTTATCAGTTTTATAATTTGATACCTATATTAAATGTGGAGGAAAACATGGCAATCCCGATGGAGCTTGACGGAAGAAAGGTGGAAAAAGCACAGATGGATGACATGCTTATGCGCCTGGGACTTACAGAAAGACGCACTCATCTGCCAAATGAGCTTTCAGGAGGACAGCAGCAGCGCACATCTATAGGAAGAGCCCTGATTACGAGACCATCTATAGTGCTCGCGGATGAGCCGACAGGAAATCTGGATACCAAGGCAAGCAACGAGATTATGCATCTCTTAAAGACATCAAACCGTGAGCTAAACCAGACAATTATCATGATTACACACAATATGGAGCTTGCAAAGGCGGCTGACCGCACAATAATGATAGAGGATGGTAAAATCAGATGAATTTGATGAAGAAACTCACATTAAAAAACTTAAAGCTCAACAGGAAAAGAACTATTGTCACGATAGTCGGAATAATTCTTGCAACAGCGCTTTTGTCGGCGCTTGTCACACTTGTGTCAAGCTTTCAGTACAGTGTGATTGAATACCAGAAGCAAAAGGGCGGCGACTTTCATGTGAAATTTTCGAATGTGAAAATGTCTGAGCTTTCGGAGTTTAAAAACAACAGAAATATTGAAAGCACATTTGAGACAATGGGAATGGGCTTTGCAAAGCTAGACGGCTGCAAGAATGAGGATAAGCCATATGCATATGTCATGGCAACAGATGAGGCCGGCTTTGAGAGAGGCTGCTTTAAACTGATAGAGGGACGCATGGCAAAAAATGAGGATGAGATAGTCATTCCAAGGCACTTAAAGACAAACGGACGAATCGACATAAAGGTGGGAGATGAGATAACACTGGATGTCGGAAAGCGATATGATTCAAACACAGAAAGTGTCATATCGGAAAACTGCGCATATGAGCATGAGGCAGAGACACTTACCGATAATGTGACAAAGCACTACAAGGTGGTAGGCATCATGGAAAGACCGGGCTATGGAATGGAGGACTATAGTGCCGCCGGATATACATTTGTCACATACTCTGATGAACTGGCAGCAATTGATAACGGCTCAAAGAGCGAGGCTGACACTACACTCACAGTGTACAGCAGATACACTCAAAAGGCATTAAGAAACAAGGATGCTGTGACAGCAGATATAATTGGCGTGGATGAAAAGCTGTTTGCGAAAGCGAATAATTCATCTGTTGAAATGACTGCTGAGGAGAGTGACAGGTTTCTTAAAGAGATGGAAAATGCAAAATATGATATATATATAAATGGCTTCCTTATAAGCTATGAGTGTGTTTTCCCGATTGACGGTACATTTAAAGCACTGTTTACAGTGGCTGCTGTTGTGGCTTTGATAATTATACTGACATCAGTGTACTGTATCAAAAACAGCTTCAACATATCAATCACTGAAAAAATCAGGCAGTATGGCATGCTCGCAAGCGTGGGTGCTACGAGGCGCCAGATAAAAAGCAGTGTTAAGACAGAGGCAGCAATGCTTGGAGTGGTTGGTATTCCGGTGGGTACCATGAGCGGTATTTTGGCATCGCTCATACTTGTCAAGGTGGTGAATGCGCTGTCAGCAGGCTGGCTTAACTTTGCTTTGAGCTTTCATACTTCACTGCCTGCACTTATTCTTGCTGTGATACTGAGTATAGCGACCATTTATTTTTCTGCAACAGGCAGTGCAAGAAGGGCCGCAAAGGTCACACCGCTTGAAGCAATAAGAAACACAAAGGAGATTAAAATAAAGTCAGCAAAGCTTAAGACACCGGCTATTATAGGCAGAATCTGGGGCATTGGAGGCGTTATCTCATATAAGAATATAAAGAGAAACAAAAAAAAGTACAGAACCACAGTGACATCCATTGTCATCTGCTCAGTAACCTTTATTGTGATATCATACTTTATGTCTATGGCCTTTAGCGTTGTTGGGATGTCATATGCATCAGTAGATTACAATATTGGAATAAATATGTCATGTAAAAAGGACCTTGATATTGAAAAGCTCTCTGAGCTTTTGAGTGGCATTGAAGGAGCTGAGGATTATCTGGTTGGAGCAGGTTATTATTTTGATGTAGATAAGCCGGAGTATACAAAGGAATATGGAGAGTATTGCGGGCAGCTTTATGATGACAGTGAGGATGTCTCACAAGAGTTTTTAATCACGGTTTTAAATGACAAATCATATGATAAGTATGCGTCTGACGCAGGCATAAAAAATGCAGATACAGGAGCAATTCTTGTAAATAAAGGCACATTTGATGTGTATAATGAGAAAAGCTCGAAATACGTCAAAGAAGAGATGGAGCTGTACAAATATAAAGCAGGAGATACAATCAGGTGCGGCTACAATGTGTATGAGGATGCTGTTGATGATGACAATGCTGTGGAAGGTGATACTGAAAGCAGCACGGAGGATAACAGTGGATACGTTGACGAGGAAACAATAAATAAAGGAGTCAGAAAAACTGTAGATGTAACTATTGCAGGTGTCACAGACAAGGTACCAACATGTTATAATGGCTACGGCAATACCTCGCTTTTGTTTATGAACCAAAAAGGCTTTGAAAGCTTATGGGCTGACGGCAAGAGCGGTAATGAGTTCAAACCGGGGAATGCGATATATTCGGCATATGTGGTTGCAGAAAATGCAGATGAATATCAGGATACATTAGAAAAGGAGACGGCAGAAAATCCTGAGTATTCTCAGATTAGTTTTTATGTCAGCAATATGGATAAGCAGATGCGCGATGAAAAATCACTCTTTACACTGCTTGGAGTATTTGCATACGGACTTATTGTGGTCATTGCCTTAATAGGAATCACAAATATCATCAATACCTTAAGCACCGGAATGGAGCTTAGAAGCCGCGAGTTTGCCACACTAAGAAGCATTGGAATGACAGATAAGCAGTTTGCAGGGATGGTCAGACTTGAGAGTGTGTTTATATCTGTAAAGGCACTTGTAATAGGTGTACCGCTTGGTATTTTAATAAGCTATCTCTTATGTGTTATGATGAACAGGATGGATGACGCAATCATTTATGAGCCGCCATATAAAGCAATTATATTGTGTATAGTGGTTGTAATAATGCTGATTTATGCTATCATGAAACTATCAATGACGAAGCTTAGACACAATAACATTATTGAGACAATCAAAAATGAAAATCTGTAGGAAATGCGGGAGCTGATATGAAAAAAATACTTCTCATAGAGGACAATAGAGGAATAACAGAGGGACTGTGTGATACCTTTACAGAACCTGAATATGAGCTTTTGACAGCAGGCAATTTAAAGGAGGCTGGGGCGCTTTTGAGTGAGCACCCCGGCCTTGTGCTGCTTGATGTGTCGCTTCCGGATGGGAACGGCTTTGATTTTTACAGCGAACGGCTGGAAAAAGAAAAAACACCGGTGATTTTTCTTACCGCAAGGGATGAGGAAAATGATATAGTAAAGGGACTTGAGCTTGGAGCGGAGGATTACATCACAAAGCCTTTTTCAGTAAGAGAGCTTGTGGCGAGGGTAAACCGCGTATTTTTACGAAGGAAAAATGATGACAGCTCATCTGTCATACATGCAGGAAGCATAAGCTATGATTTGGACAAAAAGGAAGCAAGAAGGGCTGGACAGTTGATTGCTCTTTCAAGTCTTGAAAACCGCATACTTGATCTGCTTTTCATCAATCACGACAAGGCTGTGTCAAGAAATGCCGTGCTTGACTGCATCTGGGAGGCAACAGGCAACGATGTGTACGACCATACAGTGACTGTCTATATGAAGCGCATCAGGGCAAAGCTTGGTGAGGATGTGATAAAGACTGTGAAGGGAATCGGGTATCGTGTTGATTCAGATGAAGCTCTTTAAACAGTATCGACCGACAGAGACAGTTCCCGGGGGAAAGCATGAGAAAGAAGAAATATAATTTAGAGAACAGAAAACATTTTGTGTATTTTGCAATAATATATACATGTATATGTGTGACGGTTATGGCTTTTACCGTCTTTTTCCAGTACAGGGCGTATACAAAAAACTATAACGTCACAGTGGCTAAGCTATGTGCGCTTGTTCATGAAAAATATCCCGATGTATCAGATGGCAGTGTAGCCGCGATTCTAAATGCCAGCAGCTTCGACAGCGATTATACTGATTTAAAAAGAGCAGAGACGCTCTTAAAAAAATACGGCATTGATATGGAAAAGGATTCTGCGGTTTTGTCAAATGAAAAAGCGCTTAAAGGAGCGCTTTGGCTAGACATATTTCTTGTTGTGCTTTTTGCAGGGGGCTTTTGCCTTTACATTGTGCTTATAAGATTTAGCTTTAAAAGACAGGTCAGACAGGCTGCGGATTATCTGCGCCGCATAAATCAGGGAGACTACAGACTTGTTATGGCAGATAGCACAGAGGGGGAGATTTCTATACTAAAGGGAGAGCTTTACAAGACAGCAATCTATTTGAGGGAGTCTGCGGAAAATGCAAAGGCAGACAAGCTTTTGCTAAAGGATGCGCTTTCTGACATATCGCACCAGCTTAAGACGCCGCTCACATCACTTTCGATAAATCTGGAAAATCTGGAAGGAAATACTGATATGGCATCTGAAAACAGAAACAGGATAATGCGCAGGGCAAAGCGCGATGTGGACAATATATCGCATATGGTGCAGGCTATATTAAAGCTTTCAAGGCTTGAAGCGGATGTTGTGGAGTTTGATGAGAAGGATACGCTGCTGTCTGAAATTGTGTCTGAGGCAGCTGACAATGTGATGGCACTTTGCGATTTGAGAGACATAAGGCTGTTCATAGATGAAGGCTCTGATAAGGATGCCTGTATACATGCTGACGCATACTGGCAGTGTGAGGCCATTACAAACATAGTAAAAAATGCAGTGGAGCACGCACAGAGTGAGGTAAGGATAGGCTATTACAGGTATGAGATGTATGCCGAGATAACAGTGCAAAACGATGGAGAGACCATAAGTGATGAGGACAAAAAGCATATTTTTACGCGTTTTTACAGCGGCAGCGGACAGCCGGCAGACAGCATCGGCATAGGACTTTCGCTGGCGGAAGCAATTGTGCGTCATGACAATGGATATATCCTTGTGGAGGATTGTACAAAAGATGTATTAAATGAAAAAAATGAATGCAGTGGCACACGCTTTGTGGTAAGATATCTGTGATAAGTTGAGAAAAATTATCAATAAATACACTAGGAAGCGATAAAATGACACTAAAAGAACTTGGCATAGGACAGAGTGCCAGAATACTTACAGTAGGCGGTGAGGGCGCATTGCGCCAGCATTTCCTGGATATGGGAGTAATCCCAAAAGCCGAAGTAACAGTTATCAAATTTGCACCGATGGGAGACCCGATGGAGCTTCAGGTGCACGGCTATGAGCTCACCTTGAGGCTTGATGATGCAGCACATATTGAGGTAGAATTAATTGACAGCCGTTCAAGAAAGCATGAGGGCCCTAAAAAGATAAGCAACACAGCCCATCCCGGACTTGGCGAGGAGGGCAAATACCATGTGAAGGGCAGTGGCAATCCCCTTCCGGAGGGTGAGAAGCTCACATATGCACTTGTGGGAAACCAAAACTGCGGCAAGACAACACTTTTCAACCAGCTTACAGGCTCAAACCAGCATGTGGGCAATTTCCCGGGAGTGACGGTGGACAGAAAGGATGGCGCAATCAAAGAACATCCGGACACATCAATCACTGACCTGCCCGGAATTTACTCAATGAGCCCATATACGAATGAGGAGATTGTGTCGAGAAACTTTGTGCTCGATAACAAGCCAAAGGCCATAATAAATATCGTAGATGCGACAAATATCGAGAGAAACCTGTATCTGACCATGCAGCTTCTTGAGATGGATATACCGATGGTTATCGCTCTAAATATGATGGATGAGGTGACGGCAAACTCAGGCTCAATCGATGTAAATAAAATAGAGGGACTGTTAGGAGTGCCTGTTGTACCGATTTCAGCCGCGAAGAATCAGGGTGTTGATGAGCTGGTGCGCCATGCGATACACATTGCAAAGTATCAGGAGCGCCCGGGCAGACAGGATTTCTGTGATGAGAATGATTTTGGCGGTGCCGTGCACAGATGTATACACGCGGTCAGCCACCTGATTGAGGATCATGCAAAGCTCGCCGGAGTTCCGATTCGCTTTGCTGCTACCAAAATTATCGAGGGAGATGCACTTATATTAGAGCAGCTTCATCTTGATGAGAATGAGAAAGAGGCAATAGAGCATCTGATTGTCCAGATGGAAAAGGAGCGAGGCCTTGACAGAAGCGCTGCAATTGCGGATATGCGCTTTACATTTATTGAGAAAATCTGCGAGAGCACCGTGGTAAAACCGAAGGAGAGCAGGGAGCGTATCAGAAGTGAACGCATCGACCGTGTTCTTACAGGCAAATACACGGCAATACCGTGCTTTATAGTGATAATGCTTGCTGTATTTTATCTCACCTTCAATGTAATCGGAGCAGGCCTTCAGTGGCTTTTGGAGCAGGGCATAGGAGCACTGACCGCGCTTACGGATAAGGCACTCACAGCGGCAGGTGTGAATGAGGTGCTGCACGGACTGGTAATAGACGGCATCTTTCAGGGTGTCGGAAGTGTATTAAGCTTCTTGCCGATTATCGTGACACTGTTCTTTTTCTTATCACTTATGGAGGACAGCGGATACATAGCGAGGGTTGCATTCTTCATGGACAAGCTCCTTCGTAAGATAGGACTTTCCGGACGAAGCATAGTACCAATGCTCATAGGCTTCGGCTGTACGGTGCCAGCTGTCATGGCGACACGTACACTGCCAAGTGAGAGAGACCGTAGAATGACTATACTCCTCACACCGTTTATGAGCTGTTCGGCAAAATTGCCAATTTATGCATTCTTTGTTAGTGCATTTTTCCCGAAGCATGGCGGACTTGTCATGGGAGGACTGTACTTCCTTGGAATAATTGTCGGAATACTTTTCGCATTTATCTACAGAAAGACTTTGTTCAGAGGTGACGCAGTGCCGTTTGTCATGGAGCTGCCAAACTACAGGATGCCGGGCGCCAAGAATGTGTGCCAGCTGCTCTGGGAGAAGGCAAAGGACTTTTTGCAGAAGGCATTTACAGTAATACTTATTGCCACAATGCTTATATGGTTCTTACAGAGCTTTGACATACACTTTAACATGGTAACAGACTCAAAGGACAGCATGCTTGCCGCTATTTCAAGTGTTATCGTGCCAATCTTTAAGCCTCTGGGACTCGGAGACTGGCGTATATGCACATCACTTATCAGCGGACTCATGGCAAAGGAGAGCGTGGTATCAACACTTGAGATACTGTTTGGCGGAACTGTTACGACAGCACTCACAACACTTTCAGCTGCATCTCTTCTGGTGTTCTCGCTGCTCTACAGCCCTTGCGTGGCTGCTATAGCATCCATAAAGAGAGAGCTGGGTGCAAAGTGGGCAGTCAGCGTGGTGCTTTTGCAGTGTGCGATTGCATGGGTGGCAGCATTTATTGTAAGAATTATTGGACTTCTGCTAATGTAACAAAAAACTGATTATTGTTTAAAAAATATAAAAGGAGATATGTGATGGAGATTAAACTGGAAAATGAATCACTTGAGCTCACGATAAACAGCTTCGGAGCAGAGCTTAAAAGCATCACCGGCAAGGAAACTGGTACACAGTATCTGTGGGATGCCGATGAGAAATACTGGAAGAGAAGCGCACCGGTGCTTTTCCCGTTTGTCGGCAGCTTAAAGGACAAGAAGTTTACCGTTGATGGGACAGATTATCCGATGGGACAGCACGGCTTTGCAAGGGATATGGAGTTTGAGCTTGTGTCACAGACAAAGGATGAGGCATGGTTTTCACTTAAATCAAATGATGAGACTCTTGCAAAATATCCGTTTGAGTTTGTGCTCGAAATCGGCTATAAGCTCTCAGGCAGTGAGATAAAAGTGACCTGGAGGGTGACTAATCCTGCGAAAAAGGATTTACTTTTCTCAATAGGTGGTCATCCGGCATTTATGTGTCCGGTCGCAGAGCAGGGAAAGCAGTCAGACTATTATCTGAAGCTTGACACAGACAAAGCAATCACCTACGGACTTATCTGTGACGGAGGACTTTTAGACAAGGATGACAATCTACTTAAGGTGGATGCGGATGGATACTGTCAGATAGATGAGCATATGTTTGATAAGGATGCGCTCATAATAGAAAACAGACAGGCTTCAAAGGTGAGCCTGTGTACACCGGATAAGAAGCCATACCTTACGGTGTCATTTGATGCGCCTTTATTTGGTCTGTGGTCACCGGCAGGAATGGGAGCACCGTTTATCTGTATTGAGCCGTGGTACGGCCGATGCGACAGAGCAGGCTTTGTCGGAGAATTAAAGGACAGGGAGTATGGTAATTCGCTGGCACAGGGTGAGAAATTTGAGAAGTCATATACGATTGCAATTGAACTGTAGATTTTCTTGTTCTTGAAGGTGAATCGAATAGTTATAAACTAATAATATAAGACATAATTAGAATCATGGGGCTGCGGTATATTGCAGTCCCATGATTTTTATATTGACAAAATGCAAGATATGAAATATATTATACTTAACTAGTGACTAATAAACAGTAGATTGTTAATCAGTAGAGAGGGTGTTATAATGCAAAAGCAAAATTCAAAAAAGAAATTTTTGGAGAAACTTTATATTGGCTTATCATTTTATTTTGGGGACGATGATTGTGATAGTGTAATTAAAGACTATGAAGAATGGTTTGAAAATGAAGAAATGGCTGGAAAAAGCGAGCACGAAATATGTTCCGGCTTAGGAAAACCGTTTGATATAGCAAGAAATCTATACAAAGATTCAAAAGAAGGAAAAGAGCATACGTTCCCTTTGAAGAGTAGTATTTTATTACAGACAATTGCCACGCTGGTTATATATTATGTGCTATGCGTTAGTTTGTTAAGATACTTTGATAAAAACGGCTGGAATTTTTATCCGGTTGCTCTGATAGCTAATATTCTAGTATTTGTTGCAGGTTTGTTTATTCTTAAAAAATCAAAATTAACATGTGGTATGCAATTTAAAAACCATCTGTTATTAATCGGATTATTCTTTTTTATTTTATTAATAGAAGTATTTCTGGTAATGAAAAAGAATGAGGCAGGCTTAGGGAGTTATTATGTGGTATTAGTTACAATAGCTATAATTATTCTGAGTTGTATTATTATTTACATCATCTTAAAGAAATATATAATAAACAGGGAATTGGGTTTTATAACGATATTTCATATACTTGGTATTATTACCTGCTTAATGTATTTTATAAATCAGTTACATATGTTTTATATCTG
>ENA-UACK01000463-UACK01000463.1-human-gut-metagenome-genome-assembly--contig:-NODE-463-length-10054-cov-3.946195_pt1 | contig 10054 bp, 7 predicted proteins | sample MGYA00243881_ERZ654229 | MGnify/ENA primary metagenome ERZ654229 (study PRJEB26926, sample SAMN06165278) | human gut metagenome | biome: ENVO:00009003; feature: ENVO:2100002; material: ENVO:00002003... | reverse complement strand
ATTCCTCTACGTCTCGTGGGCTCGGAGATGTGTATAAGAGACAGAGTTAATAATGAGCCCTTATACGCGCCTTTATTTTCAGCATCATACTCGCTACTATCAATTATTTCTTTTACATTTCTTGCAACGTCAGCAAATGACGGATATAGTTCTTCACCATATTTATTCTCTGATTTAACAATATCCCATCCGCAATCAACATATGACTTTTCAACTGCATTCTTTAATACTGCCGGCATAGCAGCATACATAGGCCAGCAAACATTAAATATTTCTACCAGTCGATCCATATGCTCTAATACATGTATATTTTCAGGGAAGCTAAAAGGATTAATTCTAAGAAGCTGACTAAGCTTAGGATTTGTTCCAAGGACAGTAACATCCTTTCTTCCACCGAAAATATTCTTATATTCTCCCTTAGCAGGTTCAACCACAAGAAACTTTACTCCTTGTTTTCGTGCTCTATCAAGCATATGGTATACTGTATTACTCTTACCTGAACCCGTACTTCCCGTAATAAATGTATGCGATGCCAAAGATTTTTTAGAAAGACTTACTTTCGTGTTTTCCGTATGATTCATATGAAAAACATTGCCTAGTCCAATTTCTGGCGCATCTTGTCTTACTTCATCATATGTAACAACGTTCCTTCCAAATTCAACGCACTCTAATACTGGAAGTCCTGCTATGGACTTCTGTGGGAAATTCAATGAATACGCTAATTCTTTCCCTGAAAGACTAGTTGTTGCAGTTACGATAGGTGGATAAACAATAAATTCTGTATCCTCATCTACTTCAACCTTGACCTCACCATCTTCTACTTTACCAACAACACCTGGATTCAATCCAAACAGAGGATGTCTTAACATCTTAATATATTCTGTAATCTCCTTTGCCTGTCCGGCTTCATTCTCAACATTGCCTCGCCATGTATTGATGGCAGACTTTGACATATAAGAATCTTCACCTAATGTCAAAGCAAGGTAAGAGTGTGCAACATTATTTGCAACATTTGGATCTTCGCTCAAGACATATGCGGCAAAATCCCACATTCCCAATGCTGTACTTTGCTCAAATCGCTTCATCTGCTCTTTTAAAAGCTCAAGCGCATGCTGTACATTAAAGTTTGTATAATTCTGAGTAATACCCTCGTTCTTTCCTAACATAGCTGTTGTTGTAGATGAACGAGCAAAATTAGCACCTACATTACCACCAAAACTCACAGCTTTTGATACACCTCTTGTAGCTGCCATTGAACTTGTCACAGCTCTCCCAAGTGTATTTGCAACAGCAGTACCTACTGTTCTTCCAGTACTTTTTCCAAGGGTCTTCGCTGTACCTTTAGTGATAGTTTTCATTGCAGTTTTTCCCAGGGCTTTTGCTGTGCTTCTGCTCCAACCATGATTATAATTTACATCTGCATGTGCAACCCCAAATGGTAAACCTCCTCCTACGGATCCACCTACACTATCACTACTACCTTCAGTTTCCGTATTTGTTTCGCTAGTCCCTTCTGCATCCGACTGGCTCTCATTTTCTGTAAATGATTCATTTTCCGTTTCTGTATCACTCTCTGACTCGGTATCTGTGCGAGAAGTACTATCCGTCGTTCCCTGCGTATCAGTAATAGAACTATTGACACCATTCTGTACACCAGCACTCGCACCCACATTTACTCCTACAGTCGCAGATGAACTTTTACTTTCATTTTCCGTTCTCTGAAAACTTGTAGACCATGATGCATATGGCGCTAATCCAGAATAGAACTCGCCAAGCTTAAGCTTTCTATCTTCCACATCCAGAATAGGTGTCGCAAGTAGAATAATGGTATACTCTTTTTTATTAGTATCAGGAATAATACCATCAATCAGCTTTTCTATCGTCTGGCTTATAAACTTCTCAGATTTCTCTGTTGGAATATTAGAGGCAGTCGCCACAGAATAATTCTTATCATCCTTAAAACATGGCAACACCCCTAAACCGGAATCCTTCCACTCTGCTCCCGGAAAATTACCTCTAATAGCTTCAACAATCTGATCCTTATAGTTGTCAGCATCTGTACTACTTGTCGAATTCTTGTTGTTTACAATAGCAAGATATACATTTGTTTTATTCTGCTTACGGTCAAAAACAAGTGCAATATTACAATCCTCATTTGAAAGTACCGCATAGACATTTACAAGCTTTTCAAGGTTATTCTCTTTCTTATCCGTAACCCACTTAGTAATATTTATATATCGAATGTTATGCGCATCATCAAATTCTTTTCCGTACTCCGCTTCGTTCTTAATTGGAAGATAAAGATCTTTAATCTGCGGTAAATATGCATTAAAGATTTCTACACTACTTGCAGCCATGAGGCGTTCCGTTTGCTCACGTGCAGTGGGATCATTTGGATTTGGCATTTCAAGAAGATACTTTTCACGTAATAATTGCACGTTCTCAACTTGTGCCGGACTCAAAGATGATAATTGTGCAACCTTATCTCCCGCTTTGCCGCCTATTTTTTTTACGACATTTTTTATACCCATCTACTATTCCTCCTCCGCTTCTTTCCAAGACATCAAATCCTTGATCGTATCTAATGAAGCCTGTATCATAGTCTGATTATTCTCTAATTCAGTAATGTTTTCCGTCTCAATTCTAATAATCTCTGCCAAGCTCTTCAGTTCTGGATTTAGTTCCGTAAGATTAGCATTTATCTTAGCAAGTAATTTTTCTTCCCAAATCTTAAACTGAGAAAAACAATCTTCGTTCATGCTTTGAGACATATCATTAACTATTCTCTTGATCCGGTCATTATAACTTCTAGCCAAACGCTTGATGTCTAGTTTTTCATCATCATTAATACGAATGCCTAACAAATTTCCTTTCAAGAATCTCTTTCTTACAAATACTGAATCTGCCTGTTCTTTAAAATTATTAACATCATAATTCTGTATCATATCAGCTATCTCTTCACGCTGAGAATCTGATAATGCATCCGTATTGGTAATCTGGAGAATCAACGCTCTCTTAAAGTCTAATTCTTTTTTTCTCCAGTACTCATCTAAATGCATGGATAATTTCTCCTGTGCATCATCTATATTAACTTTATACGAATTGATAACATATTTAAGGATCTGCTCCGAGCTCAACTGATCAAGCTCTTTTTCTTTTGCATCCATTTTATCCTTAGAATGCTGAACATCCTTAAAATCGCTGGACAAATCATTTGCAATAGTCTTAACGGAATCAACAATATTTCTCTTAAATAAACCTTGGCTACTTTCCTTTAAATGCTCCCAAAGTTTATCCTTTGCTTCCTGATAATCTTTTGCCTTTGAAGCAAAGTCATTCTCCTCAAAATTCTGCTTTCTACGATCAGCGTCCATATTGGCAAGTTGCGTTGCATCAAACGAATAATTCAGCTTGCTCAAGGCATATTCACCAACATCACTCTTTGAAGTTCTTCCATTAGCCTCTTCCATACTCTTTGATGAACGATCAATTTCTTCTTGAAGCCTAACAGTCTTTGCATCAAGCTCTTGAGTGCTTCTATCCCTTGCATCCTTTAATACCTTTGTACGCTCATCAATACGTGCATTTGTCTTATCAATTACGTTGCTAAGGAAAGCTAATACCATTTGGCATTTATTATAGGAAGAATGCTTACTAGCAAAGTTTTCTATCTCTTTTTCAATACAATAAAGACCACTGTTTGCATAAATAAGATTCTCATTTTTCTTACAATAATCTAAAGCATTCTGCTTTACCTGCGCCGGCATGATGTTATATTTATAAAGCGACATATAATCAATATCTTCTGGATCAGAAAATGTTGGGCTTTGTGTTCTAAAAGTCTTTCTGTAAAACCTATCTACAAACTCTCCATCATTTTTTCCGCCCAATCCCATAATAGATGAAACAAAGAAAATACCGCTAGCATACATCTTTTCAATAGCTCTATATTCAAGAATCTCTTTTACCTGTTTCTCAGAAAATCCTCCTTCCGGAAGGTCTGCGTCGTCCGCTTTATTAAAGATAATCATCGTAAAGCGCTTATCTAATGAGTCAATAGCTAATACTTTATCGCAAAGTTCTGCATTATCCTTTGTATCATGCGCATCATACTGTGTCACCCAAAGAGGGATGCCATTTGAAAAACCATCCATTGCCTCAGCCAATACTTTCGCATGATCCTGATTTGAATTAGAATTTGATCCGGGTGTATCAAAAATAACAAACTTATTCGAAGAATTTCCTATAACACCACTTGTAGAAAATGGCACTACTAAAGTAATCACACTACCAATTTCTGTGACTTTCTTATCTTTCTTTTCGTAATTGTTCAAGATATCCATGGCTATACGTACCATTGCATATAACTCATGGGAACCCTCATTATCAATCTCTTCTTTGATGCTCTTTACAATATCAGTTTCGGAATCTCCCTTTAAAACTCTAAATTCTTTGCCCTCAATTGAGATTTCTATTCTTTCTCCATGAAACTCAAATGATATCTTAGCTTGATCAATGAACTCAGAATTTCTTATCTCATATATTTTTGCAGTTACTGGATCTCCACCACTTGGAAGAAGTTCAACTCCAATAAGCGCATTAATAAACGTGGATTTTCCTGCGCTATAATTACCAAAAACGCAAAGAGGTATCACATCATCTAATGCCTGCGACACTTTATTAAGGCCTCTCTTTACAGAGAAGTCTTCCTTCATAATGTTTTCAATAACCGGATTGACTCTCTCGAAAACTTCTTTAATATCCCCCTTAATAAAACGGGCGTTTTCAAGGATAGTATTTGTGCGAATAAGTTCTATCTTATCCTTCACGTCATCCGATTCGCACACAGCTTCTACCTCAGAATACTCGTCCTGTGTTCCTTCAAAATACAGCTGTACCCTTTCTCTTCCAACATAGTATTCCTTAATAATAATGGTTATGATTTCCTTAATTTTGAAAGGTAAAAAAGATCTTTCCGAATCCGTTTCCCTTAATCTACTTCTTTCATCTGTCTCTCTTACATCAACCCATTGTCCAGTCGCCTCATCCATTGTAAGATATGAAATTTCTCTGTTATACGGATTGCTTCTGATCTTAATCTTTGTCATTTTAAGTACCTTCCATTCCTTTTTTACTTGTTCTATACTTCCTCTATCATTTCAATATAGTCGCCCTGACTTCGTATCCACATATTAATACCGGTACCAAACACCTCGGCAGCAACTATATACTCGCCATTTTCTTCATCAAGCACATGTGCGGTTGGCAATCTATCAAGAATAGAATCAATATCAGGACCTTTATATCGGAACCTAACCTTTTGAATCTTTCCACCATACATAAACTGAATTCTCTTTCTAAACTCGCCTTCCTCAAAGCGGCTACTATACGGAATATGAAATCTTTCATCAAGTACAGACATATTCTTGATTCTATCTATTCTGTAAATGGTCGGGAATGAATCGTTTATGACATCAAAGTCCTTTCTAACCTCTTCATCTTCTATAAATGCAGTCAAGTAAAAGTAATACTCCGAAAACATGATTGCCACCGGCTGAAGTCTTCTGTGAACAATTGCTTTGTCTTTTGTTCTAAGATAATCAATTTCAATATATCTGCTTTCATTTATTGCTTGACCCAAATCCCACATTAAATCTATAAACTCATTACCATGTTTAGGCTCAACATAATGAAATTCTTCATTTTGAATCAATTCCTTTACTCGCTTTTGATTTACCTTTGGAACACAGCAGGTAATAAGTTTATCTAACATACTTACCATTTCATTCTTTGTAAAGGCTCTGCTATCAAGCAATATCTTACAAAGAGCTAAAACTTCACTATTTTGAAGCCTTATTTTATACAGAATCTCTAACCTATATCCTTTAGCCATTCTGTCATAGACAACATTATTTACAATTCCGGTTCTTTCTGAATCCTCATCCAAAAAATTCCGTATGTCATCAATATCCCTAGTAATACTACGCTCTGTAACTCCATAATAAGCTGCTTCCTCCGCCTTGTTTATCACATAACCGTCCGAAAGCTTGGCATATAATTGTAAAACGCGTCCTATCTTATCACCCTTGTTCTCTTCCTGCATATATTTCACCACTTTCAACCTATTCAAAAAGCACAAAAGGGCACTCCACGAATTAACCGCGAGCACCCTTATCCCTTTTACTATTCAAGTTTTGTTAAGGCCTCAATTACGGCTGCTTCTAATTCTTTTTGTTTTGAAGCTGCAAGTTCGTCTGAGGTTCTTACCACACACGTTCCTACCACAATATGAGAGCCTGAAGCAAGTACTCCCCCATCGAAACCTGCTAAATATTCATTTCTGGATTCGGCATCTTCTACATTTGCGTATACTTCAATAGCACCGCCTCCATCTGTTCCTTTATCTATAATTGTATCTCCAATTACATTTGCTTGATTAACCCAATCACAGGTAAAATAAACTGTTGCTGTATAACCTCCTGCTTTCCCCAAATGCCCATTTGGATCATTATCCTCCGTAACAGCAGAAATACCTGTAACATGTTCCACTTTTTCCAAACACTTTATTACATACGCTTCCGCCGGATTATTTACCAATTCATATTGCTTAACACTATTATTAAATGCTGTATATGCCTCATTAAGACTCTTAAGCGCATCCGAATAATCCGTTGTATTCATTTCAGTTGTTTGTGTATCTATTTCTTTAACCGTCTCCGCCATTTTCGGTGTAGTTATCTTAACTGCTTTTGTTTCCGAAATCTTTGTTTCTAACGAAGACCTAAGCGACTCATCCAATGCTGTATTTTCTCCGTTTACAAGATCATTTGCCTCAGAAATTGCTTTATCTAATTCAGCATTTTTATCTCCGAGCGATAATTTAGCTTCATCAAATGCAGCTATTGAATCAATAAATGATTGGCATTCAGTGGCTCGATCCGATACATCTTTATAATCGTCGCCAATACCTTTATATATTTCCAGTGCTCCAGAATAATCTCCATTCTCCTGTAGTTCAACCGCTTTTTTGTAATCGGTACTTTTACAACCTGTCAATGAAAAAGACAAAATAATAATCAACCCCAGGCTCAACAAACGTTTTCTCATAGTTCTCCTCCTATAATGGTGTCTTTATTTTATGTTACAAACCCATTATAGAAGACCAGTGGGACAGATTATGTCATTCTGATGCTATTTTTTTCGTTTTCTCCAATTTTTATATTCTCCAGTCGTTATCCGCTTATCAACAGGTTTTACAGCATCAGCTGGTATAGCCCAATCTCTTCCAAACTTCGTTGCGCCCTCAATCCTTCCTTCTACGCACAGGACTTGAATTCTGCGTGGTGTAACTCCCCATGACTCTGCTGCTTGCTTGATTGTCATATATCCTTCCATATACACCTCAATCACGATAACTGCCGTTCATTAATCCACAAACGTGTATAAATAGTCCAACATATATTTTATACATTATAGCGAATAATGTCAACAAAAAAGCGACGCACCCCAAATCCCACAGGGTGCGTCACAGCTACATTTTTAGCTCATAAAACCTCTCTCATGCCACAGTTTCCTGCAATAACCATCAAGACAGCCAAGCAAGTCATCCTTATCAACTGTTGTGGCCAAAGAAGCTAATTTCTTTCTGATCTTAGCAACCTTATTATTGTAATAGCGTTCCTTTACATAAAACACGTTTTCCACAAGAAGCACATCTTCTGCCCCGCAATTTCTACCAGGGCGAGCTACCTTTACAGATCCGAACTCTATATTCTTCGCTCCAAGTTTCTCTTTACGAACCATATCTACAAAATAGTCTTGATATGATATTTCTCTTACAGTCATGCTGCCAATCTCTTTTCCAAGAAAACCAAACTCCTTCATAAGAATAAAAAGTTCAAGATCGCTAAAAGTAGCAAAAACCGCATCCAATTTAGCCTTTGTTTGCGAATCCATATCCATTGACACTTGATCAATTAGTTCAGCATCACATTTGAGGCGACTCATTTCACGTTCAGTCATATCTTCAATGGAAGACGAACCTTTTAATAAGTCCAAAAGGATATCAATCATCTTCTTGGAAATAAGCTTTTCCTTTCCCATTTTTTCATAAACCATATCACTGGTTACTTCCTTTAAACTAATGCCTTGATCCATTACAATATCTGCAACCGCACTACTCACAAATCCCATGTTTTCAATAGTATGGCTAGGTAATCCGCGCTCTTCAACTAAAAAGTCACGAAATGCAGCGCGTGCCTGTGTTTCAATAAAAGAAGAGATTTCATAGGTCTTATCAATCTCGACCAGATGCTGTGCCTTGTTGTATTTATGGAATTCTTCATATACCTTTACAACAAGAAGCTCGTGAAACAGTGCCTCTCTGTCATAAGAGAGCTCGACCTTATGGCTCTTTGCTTTTGATGCCGCCTTAATTTCCGGCATCAGCTTCTTTAAAACATAGTTTTCTACTTCCTTTTTCTCAAAAGCAGTAAGCTCATCCCTTAAGCATCTTCCATTCGGAAGTGTAGTTCCTAACCGTATGGATTCTACAACCCTTGCCATCTCTGTGAACGCTTCCTTTCCGCTTCCTTCAACTGTAAATAATTCTTCTGCTCGCATTTTCTATTCCTCCTTGCGAAAAAATGTTTTTTCTCGGGAGGAACAGCTTTAGGTCCCCATCAATAAATATGTGAGAATTAATTGAGAATAAAAAAAGCCTCCTCCCAGTTACACCTGGGAAAGGGCTTCCACATCATCTACGCATGAATTTTTGGCAAACAAAAAAGGCATGAGACAATATGGGATATTTCCCAGATTTCTCACGCCCCCCACGTTTGACACACTTAGGTGCCTGTCGCGTCCATACGTGCTTCCTTATTCAGTTTTTTATAGCACTGGCTAAATATAGATTTTGCCATCAACGGATTGATCAATAAGATCTTTTTCCGTTTTCTTCATAAAAGTTGTAACTTTAATGATTTCTTTGCATGACTTCTGTGGACACACAATCTGCACATTACGCAATGCGGGCGCGTCCTCATTTCCTGTAATAAAATAGCTAACTCCTGTTTTCTTTCTGCAATGTTTGCAGTAAATGTCGATCTGTTGCATTAAGTTTTACCTCCAAATAATTATTTCATTTGGAAGGAAAAAGGGATTTAAAGTCATCCTTCGCAATATGTACCATGACCGTGATCACTCGGTCAATGAGGTAGCGTTTCCGAAGATACCGAAGTCCGTATCCTACTACCGCACACTTCTACGCTGATCCAAACAAAGCAAACGCCTGTTCTGTTTGCATTATACTCTTTGCCAGCATAGAGTGCAATAATTTTATCGAACATATGTACCTTTTTCTCTTCCCGATATTAAACAACAAAAAAGCCGGAGCACACCAATATGTATCTTTCGATACTCTATTGGTCTGCCCCGGCTGTAGTAGCTTACTTAACGTAGCCCTGGTGCTCAAGTAGCATTTTCTATTACCTTGTAAAGGTTCTTACACTTGCTTTATAAGCTGTATTGTTATCATAATCCCAAAGCACCATACGATGGCAATTGCCACACGGATTTGAGACCATACCTGTAGCAGAATATATAACCGATCTACCCTTTTTACAATACGGGCATTTTATGCTACCAGTAGACTTAAGTGAGTTTAAGTCCACGACATCATCAATAACAAAGTCTTCAACTATCATGACAAATCCTCCTTACGACAGATTATTACTAGCCAAAACCTGAACAAGCGAAAGAGCTATTCCCACCTTGTATAGGTCGGCACTATGTTTTCTGTAAAATTTTATTACCATATCCTCACGCGCTTCCGTGGTTCCATAAAAAAACTGTGCTTTACACATTGGACACAAACAAACTGCGTTTGCTGTCGATACTATCGCCTGCCCAAATTGTGTCCCACACGAAAACGGAATCAAAGGAATCACATCCATATATGGCCTTCCTGCAGAATCCAGAAAGCTACTATGTTCAGGGTTGTTCTCACATTTGTCCTTTTCACGTGACCGAGCTTCATCCTTAATTTCATAATAAA
>ENA-UACK01000455-UACK01000455.1-human-gut-metagenome-genome-assembly--contig:-NODE-455-length-10100-cov-5.360478_pt1 | contig 10100 bp, 7 predicted proteins | sample MGYA00243881_ERZ654229 | MGnify/ENA primary metagenome ERZ654229 (study PRJEB26926, sample SAMN06165278) | human gut metagenome | biome: ENVO:00009003; feature: ENVO:2100002; material: ENVO:00002003... | reverse complement strand
ACGTCTCGTGGGCTCGGAGATGTGTATAAGAGACAGATCTTAATCTTATCAGCAATTTCGCAGAGTTCAAGGAGCTTAAAAACATCGACAAGGCCACGATGATCGGAGTCCTCGAGGACGTTTTCCGCCACGCGCTTCAGAAGCAGTTCGAGACGGACGAGAATTTCGACGTGATCATCAACCCGGAAAAGGGCGACCTGGAGATCTGGCGAAACCGTACGGTCGTGGAGGACGGCGCGGTGGAGAATCCGAACATGCAAATCGCCGTATCGGAGGTTAAGGCCATCGATCCGACCTACGAAGTGGGCGACGAATACGTCGATCCGATCAAACTTGAATCGTTCGGACGTCGGGCCGTGCTGTCGCTGCGTCAGAATCTCGCTTCGCGCATCCTCGATCTGGAGAAGGCCAACCTTTACGAAAAATATTCGGAGAAGGTCGGCGAGATCATCACCGGCGAGGTATATCAGGTATGGAAGAAAGAGGTGCTGATCCTCGACGACGAGGGCAACGAGCTGATCCTGCCCAAGACCGAGCAGATTCCCAACGACTATTACCGCAAGGGCGACACGATCAAGGCGATCGTCAAGAGCGTCGAGATGAACAACAACCAGCCGCGCATCATCCTTTCGCGCACGGCCAACCAGTTCCTCGAACGGCTCTTCGAGCAGGAGGTCCCCGAAATTTTCGACGGTCTGATCACCCTCAAGAAGATCGTCCGCATCCCCGGCGAGCGTGCCAAGGTAGCCGTCGAATCCTACGACGAACGCATCGATCCGGTCGGTGCCTGCGTCGGCATGAAGGGATCGCGCATCTACTCGATCGTCAAGGAGCTGCGCAATGAAAATATCGACGTGGTAAACTACACGACCAACCCGCAGTTAATGATCCAGCGTGCCCTGAACCCCGCGAAGATTTCGAGCATCACCATCGACGAGGAGAAGAAGACAGCTTCGGTCTATCTCAAGCCCGACCAGGTATCGCTGGCCATCGGCAAGGGCGGCCTGAACATCCGGCTTTCGAAGATGCTGACCGGCTACGATATCGATGTTTACCGCGAAATCGAGGAGGAAGACGTTGCACTCACCGAATTTGCCGACGAGATCGACGGCTGGGTGATCGACGCCCTGAAAGCCTGCGGCTGCGACACGGCCAAGAGCGTGCTGGAACTGCCCGTCGAAGAGATCGCCGCCCGTGCCGACCTGGAGCTGGAACAGGCACAGAAAGTCGTCGAGATACTGAAAGCGGAATTCGAGGAGTAATCCGTCCCATCGCACAAAAATTAAAACCGATATATGAGTAACGAAAGAAAATTAAGACTTATCCAGGTTGCCAAGGAGTTCAAGGTGGGATTGAATACCATCACGGACTTCCTGCAAAAGAAGGGTATAAAAACCGACGGTTCGCCCAATACGCTGGTGGAACCGGACGTCTATGCCGTTCTGGAGAAGGAATTCGGCGGGAGCCGAATTACCGGCAACGAACGGGAAAGCATCCGGGAGCGAATCTCCCAGAAGCAGGCTACGATCACCCTCGAAGAGGCACAGAAACAGACGCGCGAAGAGGAGCAGGAGGTAATTATCAAAAGCAACGTCATCAGCGTCAAGGACGAACTGCCCCAGCCCAAAATTCTGGGCAAAATAGATCTTTCGCCCAAGCCCAAACCGGCTCCGAAACCGGTAAGCAAACCGGCGGCAGAGCCCGTACCGGAGGCTGCGGCTCCGAAACCGCAGCCGGCACCGCAACCGGCCGCCCCCAAAACGGAAGCGGCACCTGCCTCCGAAACGGCTTCCGCAGCCAAACCCGAACCGGAAGCGGCGCCCAAGAGCGACAACATCTTCCGCCCCGCCGTGCAGACCCTCACGGGCCCGCAGGTACTCGGCACGATGGACGTATCGGGATTCACACCGGGCAACCGCCACAAACGCAAACGCCTGAGTAAAGAGAAAGTGGACGTGACCCGTACGCCGGCAGGCAGCCCCAAGCCGGGCAGCAACGGCAAATCCGCCGCACAGCCCGGCCGCGGACAAGGCCCGCAATCCAACCAACCCCGTCCGGGAGAGAACAAGAAGACCCGCAAGGACAAACTCAAAGCTCCGAAGCCCGTCGTTCGGCCCGAAATCAGCGACGAGGAGGTTTCGAAGCAGGTGAAAGATACACTGGCCCGCCTGACGTCGAAAAACGCCAAGAGCAAAGGTTCGAAATACCGCAAGGAAAAACGCGAAGCCGTAGCCGAGCGCATGAACGAAGAATTCCAGCGCGAAGAGCAGGAACGCTCCATCCTGAAGGTCACCGAATTCGTGACCGTAGCCGAGCTGGCTACGATGATGAACGTTTCGGCGACCGAGGTCATCACGGCCTGCATGAACCTGGGCCTGATGGTGTCGATCAACCAACGTCTCGACGCCGAGGCGCTCGTGGTCGTAGCCGAAGAGTTCGGCTTCAAGACCGAATTCGTATCGGCGGACATCCAGGAAGCCATCGGCGACGACGAACAGGACAGCGAGGAAGACCTCGTGCCGCGACCGCCGATCGTAACCGTCATGGGACACGTCGATCACGGTAAGACTTCGCTGCTGGACAACATCCGCAAAACCAACGTCATCGAAGGTGAGGCAGGCGGTATCACCCAGCACATCGGTGCTTACAGTGTAGAGCTGAACGGCCAGAAAATCACGTTCCTCGACACCCCCGGCCACGAGGCTTTCACCGCCATGCGCGCCCGTGGTGCCAAGATCACCGACGTAGCGATCATCATCGTAGCGGCGGACGACAACGTGATGCCCCAGACCGTCGAGGCGATCAACCACGCCCAGGCGGCAGGCGTCCCGATGGTTTTCGCCATCAACAAGATCGACAAACCCGCAGCCAACCCCGACCACATCAAGGAGCAGCTTTCGCAGATGAACTACCTCGTGGAGTCGTGGGGCGGCAAATACCAGGATCAGGAAGTTTCGGCCAAAAAGGGCCTGAATCTCGACAAACTGCTCGAAAAAGTGCTGCTCGAAGCCGAAATGCTCGACCTGAAGGCCAATCCGAACCGCCGCGCTTCGGGAGCCGTCATCGAATCGACACTCGACAAGGGCCGCGGTTACGTAGCTACGGTGCTCGTACAAAACGGTACGCTGCACATAGGCGACGTAATGCTTTCGGGCATACACACGGGCCGTGTGAAAGCGATGTTCAACGAAAACGGCCAAAAAGTGACCGAAGCTGGCCCTTCGACGCCGGTACAGGTGCTCGGTCTGAACGGTGCTCCCCAGGCAGGCGACACGTTCAACGTCATGGAGGACGACCGCTCGGCCCGTGAAATCGCCAACAAACGCGAGCAACTCCAGCGTATCCAGGGCATCATGACCCAGAAGCACGTGACGCTCGACGAAATCGGACGCCGCATCGCCATCGGATCGTTCAAGGAGCTGAATATCATCGTAAAAGGCGATGTCGATGGTTCGGTTGAGGCTATGTCGGGTTCGCTGATCAAGCTCTCGAAGGAGACCGTGCAGGTGAATGTGATCCACTCGGCCGTCGGTCAGATCTCGGAATCGGACGTTCTGTTAGCGGCGGCCTCGAATGCCATCATCGTCGGCTTCCAGGTCCGTCCGTCGGCATCGGCACGCAAGCTCGCCGAAAAGGAGGAGATCGAAATCCGCCTCTATTCGATCATCTACGATGCGATCAACGACATCAAGGATGCCATCGAAGGCATGCTCGAACCGGTGATGAAGGAGGAGATCGTCGCTTCGGTCGAAGTGCTCGAAATCTTCAAGATCACCAAGGTCGGAACCGTCGCCGGATGTATGGTCCGCGAAGGCAAGCTGCAACGCTCGACCCCGATCCGCGTCATCCGCGACGGTATCGTGATCTACACGGGCAAGCTCGGCTCGCTCAAACGGTTCAAGGACGATGTCAAGGAGGTGCTCACGGGTCAGGACTGCGGTCTGAACATCGAATCCTTCAACGACATCCGCGTAGGAGATGTCATCGAAGGTTACGAGCAAGTCGAGGTAAAACGCAACTAACCGAATGCAAGGAATCTTATCTAAAATAAGAAAAAAGAAATGAACACTCAGATTAAATTCACAACGGCAGCCGAAGCCGTGAAAGTCATCAAATCGGGTGACCATATTCACCTCAGCTCGGTCGCTTCGGCCCCCCAGTGCCTGATTAAGGCCATGTGCGAACGCGGCGCCAACCACGAATTCAAGGATGTGCACATCCACCACCTGCACACGGAAGGGCCGGCTCCCTATGCCGATCCGCAGTTCGAAGGCATCTTCCAGCTCGACTCGTTCTTCGTGGGCGGGAACGTGCGCAAAGTGACGCAGAGCGGTTATGCGGACTACATTCCCGTCTTTTTGAGCGAAACCCAGAAGCTCTATCGCAGCGGCACGGTACCTTGCGACGTAGCGATGATCCAGGTATCGACGCCCGACAAACACGGCTACGTTTCGCTCGGCACCTCGGTCGATGCGACCCTGGCAGCCGTGGAAACGGCTCGCACGGTGATCGCGGTGGTGAACAAGCACGTTCCCCGTTCGTTCGGCGACGCGATGATCCACTCGTCGAAAATCGACCTCTTCGTACAGGACGATACCCCGCTGGAAGAGGCGCATTTCACCGAACCCAACGAGATCGAAACCCGCATCGGCAAGCACTGCGCGGCCCTGATCGAAGACGGTGCGACGCTTCAGATGGGTATCGGCGCTATTCCGAATGCGGTTCTGGCACAGCTCGGCAACCATAAGAACCTGGGTATCCATACCGAAATGTTCGCCGACGGCGTTCTCCCGCTGGTGGAGAAGGGTGTCATCAACGGCGAAGCGAAGAACATCGACAAGGGCAAGATGGTTTCCACCTTCCTGATGGGTTCGCAGCGGGTTTACGACTTCATCGACGACAACCCGGGCGTACTGATGATGGACGTGGGATACACCAACGATCCGTTCATCATCGCCAAGAACGACCGCGTAACGGCCATCAACTCGGCACTCCAGGTGGATATCACCGGTCAGGTTTGCGCCGATTCGCTGGGCACGAAATTCTATTCGGGCGTCGGCGGCCAGATAGACTTCATCTACGGCGCTTCGCTGTCGAAAGGCGGCAAGGCGATTATCGCCATGCCTTCGGTGACCAACAAAGGCATCTCGAAGATCGCTCCGGAACTGACCTGCGGCGCAGGCGTGGTAACCACCCGCAACCACATCCACTGGTTCGTCACCGAAAACGGCGCCGTCAATCTCTACGGCAAAAGCCTGCAGGAGCGTGCGCGGCTGATCATCTCGATCGCCGATCCTTCGGCCCAGGAATCCCTGGACCGGGCAGCATTCGAGCGCTACGGACAGCACCACCACTACGTGAAAAACTACATGGGCAAATAATAACCGCCCCTCGAAATGAAAAGCGTCCCTTCACGGGACGCTTTTTTGCATATATACGCACATTCGTATCCAATCGACACAAGGCCGCATCGGACAGGATAGGAAAATGACGGAACGAACGTTACCGCGCAGGCTTATGCAGTCCGAAACGCTCGGCGACGGCGTTGCGGTATTTCCGGGAAACTTCGAGAGTGACCCGCTCTATGGTCACATCCGTCATAGTGACCCGGGACACCCGCTCGGCATTGACCAGCCAAGCACGGTGGATGCGTATGAACCGATCGTCCAACAAACGCTCCCACTGCGAAATCCGGGTTCGCGTAGGATAGAGCCCGCCGTCCGCCGTGTGCAGAAACACTTCCGTGTCGTTGGATTCGACATAGAGCAATTCGCCGACCGGAAGCGTCACCTTGCGGCGCTCCGAGATGAAGCTCACTGTTTCCATCCGCGGCAACCGCGCTTTTATCCAGCGGTCCAGCAGCCTCTCGGGGATAAGGACCGCAGCCAGCAGCAACCCGATGAAAACCGGATTGTAGAAAAGAACGTGGAAAACCATCCCGTCACCGGGCAACCAACCGCTCCAGATATAGCGATGCGCCAACAGCAACGCCAGCCATTCGATGACCAGTATGCCACCCGCAACGCCGGCGACCGCCACGGCCCGACGGTTCGAAGCACGCAGCGCCCCCGGCAACGACAGTTTGGCGCAGAACATCCCGGGCAACATCGTCGTCGAAAGGAACACCCCCTGCCGAAACTCATACCCGCAGCTCGCCATCACCGAAGCGAGCATCAGTACCACCACGCACCAATAGCCGATCATCACCGAATGTCTCATATCCGTCGTTTTCGCACAAAGGCCCGCAACAGACCGCGTCCAGTCGGCGAAACCGAACACCGGAGTACGCCCTGCAGCAGCCGTTTATTGCAAATTTAGCAAAATTCCGGTCGCAACGCAACCTCTCCGGGACGCAACAGCGGCTTTCGACCGGCAAAGAGCGGGATTCGACATTGGATTTGCAGCCGAGTCTCCCTACCTTTGCAATAGGATCGATCCACTCAATGTCAAACCTAAAATCATTACGCAATGAAACGACTGCTTGCAACCGGCCTACTGCTTCTGCTGGCCTCGGTCCCGCTCTTCGCACAGGAAAAGGTCGCCATCGTACCGCCTCCGTCCGCCGACACATCGGCTGCGGCCGATGCCGAATCGACATCGGCGACACCCGGCGAGAAAACCGCCCTCCCGTCCGCCCAAGAGATCACCCGCACATTACCGACCGAACCGGGGAAAGAGCCCCAACTGAACGAGCATGAGATCGCCATTCTGAATCCCGAAACACAAGAGTGGGAGGTCAGCGAATTTGCAATATCGGAAAGCCGACATTCACCGGCCGATCTCTACCTGGAAGGCGGCTACGGCTGGATGACCGCACTCACCCTCTGTCTGATCGCCATGCTCTTCTGCACATGGAAAGCGCCGCGCTGGATCAAGGAGCTCGGATTGCTGGCCTGCACCCTCGGAGTGTTGAGTATGATGATCGGCTTTTACTCCATTCTCCAAATCATCCAGACAACCGGATACTCCGTCACATTCACGCTGCTCTCGGGCGGTCTGCGCGTGGCGTTCATCGCTCCGATCTACGGCCTGATTATCTACGCACTGTCGCTGCTGCTGCGCATCGCCGTAAAACCGCGCATCTGACTCTCCGGCCCGTGCGGGTCGTACCGGGGACATCGATCTTCGGCACGACCCGCACCTGCCACAGCAAAGACGAGTCCCGGGGCAAGCCGAGCACCTCGTACCGCACTCCGACACCGGACACGCACCGACACGGGCCGCGTGACACAGCTCGATGCAAAATCCCGGACAGATATCCGCATCCCCCGAAACCGTCCTGCCGCAACACCGACGAATTACCGACTATACGACCGCACAATGAGCAAAGCAGCAACGAATCCCCCGATCGCATTGCCGCGACAGGGCGATCGACTTGTTCCGGCATTTGAACGCGACCGCCCCTGCATACCGGTTGAAATGCCGGCCCCTGTCGCCTCCCGGAAACAGAAAAGCCTGCTTCCCAGCAGACTTTTCCACACACAATCTTTAACAAATAAAATTTCTTGGCAAAAATTTTTCTAACCTTTCATCAACCCTATTAACACTTATCCCTTTTCACAATACAAAGATCGTTCTATTCATTATCTTTCACAATCGCCTGAATCGGCTAAAAAACACAGAAAACCATCCCCATTACAAGGGATAAGCCACTAAAAGCCTCCTTTGGAGAGCAGTATAAATCCATAAGACCCTCTGACGCCGCGATAGACCTCTCAAAAAATCACCTCGCCGCAAGACACAACTTACAGACGATAATACCCGGATAATTCTTTATGTCCCCCTCAAAGTTCCCCTATATCCCTACCTGTCCCTATTAGACAACCGTAAAACTCCGGCCGAAATCGGATCGTGTATTTTACATCGAGAGCGTATCGAGATTATGTTGGAACGCCTCCCAATAACGCCCCACCTGATAACCATCGACAAACCCATGATGGAAACTTACAGCCACAGGCATCGTACGGCGTCCCTGCATATCGACCATTATCTTTCCGAATACCGACAAAGGGATATTCTCGCCTGCATTCTGCGGAAACTGGAACTGTAACCCTGTGAAGCTATACCACGGATTCACACTTATAACAAACGTGTCCTTCTCGGAATCGGCTCCGTACGCATCTCCCTCGCCCCGCATCGCGGCTGCAATGATCCCTCGCGCTTCAGCGACGAACTCCTCCAGCGTACCATTATAGGGAATGATAACCGATGCAAAGGAGTGATCCTCACGCGCAACCGCCGTATTGAGCCTGATCCGATCATATAGCCAGACCTTTCCATCGACCTGCCTGTACCTCAATGCCTCAATGGAATTGACAGCCCGTATCGAAGCGTACATCGCATAGTGCGAAAACTTGATACCCAGCGCTTTCGCCCGAATATACGCTTCCGTTACATCGACCTGCGATGTAACACTGTAATAAGGATTGGCGAAATCCCGGAAAAAAAGATAGTTCTCCCGACGATTCCAATTATCAATATCTACCGGATGTTTCATAGTCGCACATAATTATCCCCAAACTTACAAAACATACGGAATTATCCGCGAGTTTTTCGGCGAATAATATGGATCATACATTCAAACCGGCCCGTGGCAGCGAGCGGCATCTTTACCGATCGTCCTCGGTCCCGATTCCATATCGACATATACTCGTCCTTTCCACAATTTTTTTGGAAACAGCAAACTCCGGACTATATGGGATATAGTTGGGTCAGATAATCTGTTTACCAATAAACAAAGTATAGGAAACGATTTGACCGTCGGGTTTTTGAACGGTATATGTAGTTTCTCCCTGAAGTTCCAAACCTTTTCGTTGCTCTTCCCAGGTTATTTCTTTGACAGGACGATTATTTATGGCTACAATTATATCACCGATTTCGATACCGGCTTGCTCCGCGACTCCTCCTTTATATAGGCCATTGACAATCCAGCCACCGCAAATATCCGTACGGTCACCAGTAACCATATGCGTCACCGACGATTGGGCGTAGGTACCCTGATTCTCATTGCGTTTGACCCATACAGAAGAACTTACCGGATCCAAAACAATGTCGTAGAGCGACCAGATCTCATTACCTATTATACCTATATAGGGTCTGTCCGACGATAATGCCCCCTTTTCATTGAGCGAGTAATCTATCACGATATTTTCGAGCGTATCGACCATACAGAATTTTGCAGCCCTTATCGTAACCTCCTCAGAACCGCCGCCGATACCTCCGGCCTGCGTACGAAAATATGCCTTCGGCACATCCATAAAATTGAATGCAGACGCCGTTTCATTCGTGAGAATAATCGTGGAGCCGCACCCTAAATCCATTCTAAACCAACCCTCCAGGCTATTTTCATCGTCGATTTGCAGCGTCGCCTTTACATCGATACGGTTATCCTCGAATCGAGCGTCGAGTTTTACATAATTATCGAGCTGTTCAGCTAACAACGGTTCTTTTAACTGGCGCAAATAGCTCTCGCTGAAATTGATTTCCAGAGGATTCATCAATAGATGAGTATTACCTAACAAGCCGTCAGTGTGCCTCCCGAGGAGATCACGCAACTTAATTATAGGTGTAATCTCGTTTTGGTATTCCCTCGCCCCGCAATGGACTGTAATCGGATCGATGAATATTTCTATGCGTTCAGGCTCGCCATTCCCCGCACCTCCCATTTTAGCCTTACCTTTTCGTCCGAAAGCGTTTTGCAGATTTTTGAGTTTCAAATAATCTTCGTCGAGATAGAGAAAGTCAGCTCCTGTATCGTAAATAAGGGTAACGGGAATAGTATCATTCAAGGTCGATTGCAGGTACAGATGTCCGTCGAAAACAAACGGAATAGCTCCCTCAGGAACAGCAGCAATGCTTTTCAACGAAAATAAAGCAGAGAAAAAACAAACTAAACAAAATATTTTCTTCATAACCGAATCTATTTTTCAGCATCTATCTCTAAATGGCCCCATCTAAGAAACGCTATATTGATTTTATTTCAAGACAATTTAACGAATTCTCTCTATTTTTCAAACGATATTCAGCTCATTAACAGGATTTCGGATTCGGGCGCCGTTATTCTCGGCATTTGGCTGCGTTTATAAACCGCCCCCCCCACT
>ENA-UACK01000447-UACK01000447.1-human-gut-metagenome-genome-assembly--contig:-NODE-447-length-10170-cov-11.203658_pt1 | contig 10170 bp, 10 predicted proteins | sample MGYA00243881_ERZ654229 | MGnify/ENA primary metagenome ERZ654229 (study PRJEB26926, sample SAMN06165278) | human gut metagenome | biome: ENVO:00009003; feature: ENVO:2100002; material: ENVO:00002003... | reverse complement strand
CTTGACCTAAATTTTAAAATTATTTAGCTAAAGCTATGCGCTAAACCATAATTTACCCCAACTATTGACATAGAGCCTATAAATTTTATAACAATATAAATAAAAAAAGCAGTATCCTCATTAACTGCAGATACCACTAAAACATATAAGATACTATCAAATTTAAAATTAAATCTCGTTGCCTAACATCTTGCTCCCTCTCTCTTTAAACATCAATATTGCCGATTACTCAATTTTTATAAATCTCAAGATGTCAGGCAGAACGGATTTACATCAGTATGAGGAAATATGAATTTATCAACGCTATGTGCTCCAGTATCTGAAATTTTTTCAGATTATCGGTGTCTTCGTCCCCACCGAGCGCTAATAAAGGCATATAACCAAAACACTCTATATACAACAAATTTCCATGTTCGTTAACAGCTTTATAATACTGATTCAAAGAAAAAATTCGTTTAAAAAGCTCTTGTCTGCAAGTCTTTTTAAAAAGAAATCAAAATCTTTGAGCATCAGCTCAAATTTTCCGTAGCGAAGATATATTATACTTATATACTCGCCGCTTTCCAAGGTAATTATGTATTATCAATTATACTTTGATAATCATCGGGATTAATCACTTTAATATATCCGTTCATAAAAGTGCCTAATCCGTAATTTTGCCAAATTTTAAGCAAAGTTTCAGGAATTTTATTCTTGAATGTGTTAATAACATTGTCATTAACTTTTGCATATGATTGAAAATCCTATAATGCAACTATATTCAAGAGTATTTCTCTCTTTTTATTTTATACAAACCTCCGTACCGTTGCACAGCACCGCTTTACTTCACACATCATATCGCAGATGTATGAAGTAGCTGTGAAGTGCCATAATCAAAACCGCTAAATACAAAACTTCTAAATGTACTTGTTTTTCCTCTATTTACTGATTTTATTATAGCACAAGGATTTTCATTTGTTACAGTTTGGGCAAAAACGCATTAAAAAAAGTCAAAAGTGATGTTTTTTATATGACAAATTAAAAATTATGTTGTATAATATCTTCTAAAGGGGGAATTTCGGTGCTTAATATTCTGCTTTGTGATGATGATAAATCAATACTCGAAAAAGTACGGTCACTTATAAGTAATCTTCAAAAAAACTATAAAATAGAATTTAATATAGATATGCGTACCTGCGGTGATTTTATTTTTAAAGAAAAACATTCTTACGACATCGCTATAGTCGATGTTCAAATGCCTGCCGTAAACGGACTTGAGGTATCGGAAAGATTAAAACAATTAAACCCCGACATTATTATTATGATTCTTACCTCATATCCGGCTTACCTTGACAGTGCAATGAAAATTCAGGTTTTCAGATATCTTTCAAAGCCGATTGATACTGAAAGGTTTAACAGAAATTTTCTTGAAGCCGTTGACTATTACAAGAAAATCAGCAAAAGTATTATAATAGAAAAATATGACGAAATTTTCACCGTAAAAACAAGGGATATTCTCTATATTGAAAACAGAAAACACGGTTCACTTATCGTTACTAAATACAAATCATACGAAACCAATAAGAAACCTGCCGAATGGTACGAAATAATCAATCAGCCTAACTGCTTTGTCCAATCGCATAAAAGCTATATCGTAAACTTACAGAATGTAATTAACTTTGATAAAAGTTCAATTACATTTCAGGGGGCCAATGAGAATCTTATGGAGCATTGCATTTCGCAAAGAAAATACGCAGAATTTAAAAAAGCCTTTTTTGATTTTGCGGGAGGTATTGTATGATATTTTTCAGCTATGCGACGGTAACGGTATTTGGGGCAATCATTTCTTACATATTTATTTCCAGCAAATTTGCTCAGAAAATGAGCAATATGGGTTTATTTTTATGTTTTTCATTGTCTGCTGCACTGCAATTTATAATAAATACGGTAGGTGTGGAATATTCAAATATTGTAGCATTTTTAGCTTGCAATCTGTTGCTGTGTATTTTTTGCTTTAACACGAATGTTTTTCAAGCAATATTTACTTCAATTCTTCTCACTTCTATAACTCTCATAACAAAAATGACTCTGCTGTTCCTTGTAATGGTAACTTTTAATATTGATATTAAAGGAATCACTGAGAACGGTATGATATTTTTCTTATTAAGCGGCAGCTCGCAGTTATTTTTCTTCTTTATTGCATACTTTGTATCTAAAATTTCCGTCAAAGAAAATAAAGAAAATTTGAAGCTAAATAAAACAAATATGCTTTTCTTTCTGCCGATGGCGTCAATACTTATCATATGCGGTATGTCATACATTTCGCTTAACTATAAACTTGACGAATTTACATATGTTTTGTTTGCGGTAGGCGCTTTGCTTTTAATGTATTCAAATATAGTTGTTTTTCTTGTACACGAAGACGTATTGAAAACTCAATACGAAAACACGGCGCTAAAGCTGCAAAAGCAAAAATCAGAAATTGATACCGAATATTACTCTATTTTGCAAAATCAATACGAAAATTCTAATATTTTAATTCACGATATAAAACGCCACTTGCTTTCAATAAAAGAACTTTCAAACGAAAAAGACTTTGAAAGCATAAACAAATACATTGACAGTCTGTATGAAGATTATCAGATTAAATACTTAAAGAAATACAGCGATAACAAACTTATAAATGCAATCATAAACAGATATGTCAGTGCTTGCAAAGATAAAGAGATTGACTTCTACTGCGATATTCGTGATATAGATTTTTCTTACATTTCAAATAACGATATAACATCATTACTTGATAATATTCTTGAAAACGCTCTCGAGGCAACGCAAAATGCCGATAACAAGAAAATTGAGCTTACAGTTAAGCAAACGAACACAAACTATATTGTAATCAACATATGGAATTACTGTGCAAGTGCTCCTAATCTTAAGGACGGCAAATTACAGACAACCAAAAGCAATAAATTTATTCACGGCTACGGAATAAAAAGTATAGAACGAATAGCAAAACAATACAACGGTAATGTAAGTCATAATTTTGACCCCGAAAATATGAAATTCACTCTCGCAGTTGTTTTGAAAATTAAATAAAATAATAACACAAAAAAGCGATGACTGATAAAAAGTGGTTCATCACGATTTTTGCGGGATGGTAACGGACAGAATGAATAGAAAGATAGCAAATCAAGGTAAAGAAGAAGTCAGAATTTCACATCAACAGATGAAGTGATGACAGCGACGAAAGATATGTTCAAGGACATTCTTCAGAAGGTTATGGAATGTGAGCTTGCCGATGAACTCGGCTATGAGAAAAGCGAAAGAACGTCGAATGATGAATGTGGCAAAAAGTCGAAAAATTACAGAAACGGCTACTCGAAAAAGACGGTAAAAACGCAGATGGGCGAGCTTGAAATCAAAGTTCCTAGGGATAGAAACGGCGAATACGAACCCAAAATAATCAGCAAATACAACCGCAATGCAGACGGTATGGAAGAGAAAATCCTCTCACTTTATGCCTGTGGAATGAGCCAGCGTGACATTTCCGAACAAATCAAAAATCTGTATGATGTAGAAATCTCCCCCGAGCTTATCAGCAAGATAAGCGAGAAGATTATGCCCGATGTGACTGCATGGCAAAATCGACCTCTTTGAAGCTGTATATCCGCTTGTGTTTATGGATGCAATCCATTACAAAGTCAAGGAAAATCATCAGTATATCACGAAGGCTGCGTATGTAGTTTTGGGAATCAATCTCGACGGTCAGAAAGATATTCTCGGAATATGGATTGGCGAAAATGAGAGCAGTAAATTTTGGTTGAATGTGTTGAACGAGCTCAAAACTCGTGGAATTAAAGATGTATTTCTGTTCTGCGTGGACGGTTTGACAGGTTTCAGACAGGCTATTGAAGCGGCTTTTCCGAACGCACAAATCCAGCGCTGCATCATTCATCAAATACGCTCAAGCACAAGGTTTGTCAGCTACAAACACATCAAGGAGCTGATGGTTGAACTCAAGAAATTATATCAAGCAATCAGCGAGGAAGAAGCTATGAACAACCTGATTTTGTTTAAGGACAAGTGGGGCAATGCGTCTTGCATATCTGCAACGCTTTTCGGATTATAATGTTCGATAATTTGCTTTGCGAGGTTCTCGCCCGGTGTGATTTCTCTCTTTTTTGCCATTTCGTTCATTCCTTTTTCCTTCATTTCATTGTAGCACACTTTCCCGAAATTGAAAAAGTGTGCAAGTTATTTTTCTAACTTACACACTTTATTTTACAAGCTCATCCAGGGCGGTAATCTTGAAGTCCTCAGGGTTCTACTCGGTCATAGTTCTATCTCAATCACTCAAATATATATTCATTTGGCTGCACAAATGCAATTAGTGAATAATAAGTTTGATAGTCATTTAGACACCTTGACTTAGACACCTTGATTTTTAACACTCCAAAAAGAAAAGCACCGACTTCAAAAATCGGTGCTTTTGGCTGGGCTGGCGGGATTCGAACCCACGCATGACGGAGTCAAAGTCCGTTGCCTTACCGCTTGGCGACAGCCCAATATATAATTTTTGTGTAAACCGCTTATTCTGATTAGCGCAACTTAAAAAGTTGTTTGTGCAAATTACCGACAGTGTCTTTTACATTTATATAAGTAAAGCCGCAAAGGCATTGTACCTTGCGGCTTTATGGTGACCCATCGGAGATTCGAACTCCGGACACCTTGATTAAAAGCTACCACTATATCGAGCCAATTTATTATCATATTGACAAAATAATTTATCAATATGACTATGATAACGCTGATTTAGTATTCTTTGTTGTGTAGCTAAATGCACATATTTCATTGTCATTTGTAAACTTGTGTGTCCGAGCAATATTCGCAGTTCTTCAACATCACCGCCATAAAGGATATAGTTAGTTGCAAAAGTGTGGCGAAGTAAGTGAGGGTGCAATCTGATAATTCCTGTACTTTCTTTTAAATCTTGAAAATACATCTTAATTGTATTATCGGTAATCGGTGTACCATCTTCTTTTTGGAAAAAGCGTTTTTCATATTCGTTTCTCATGTGTGAATAACGATTAATATATCGCTTAGTTTCTTCACCAAAAGGTACTAATCGCTCTTTTTCTCCTTTACCTTGCACTAACATAGTGTTGTTATGCATAAATATGTTTTTTGATTCAAGACTTACTACTTCTCCTCTTCTCAGACCTGAATCAAGCATAAGCATAACCATCAACTTATTGCGAATACCAAAGTATGAGTTATCAAAATTATTGAGAAGTATTTTTACTTCTACATCTGACAAAGGAACTATATTGGCAATTTCAGCTTTAATAAGTTTCAACTTACCCACATTTTGAATGAACTCATTTTCATTTAACCATAATAAAAATGTTTTCACTGCTCTTGTATAAGTTTGCAGTGATATTTTTTTAGTACCGTTTTTATTTTCAATTAAATAGAGTTTGTAATCTTCAAATAAATGAGTATAAACATCTTCGACATTTTCTATTTTGTTATCTACACACCATTCAATGAACTTCGGTAAATTATATTTATAATATTTTAAAGTTTGTTCAGTTACACCTTCAGAAATTTTTTCTTTCAAGAACTGCTGATAAGCAGCACATAAAGTCATAAAATACACCTCGTAAGCAATCAGGTAACAATATTGTAACATATTGTAATAATATGGTCAATATTCAACAACTTTGTTTATGAGGTCTTTTTTATATAAAAAACAGGAGGCAGCTATGAGTATATTAAGTTTTGAAGAACCGTACACAGACAACGAGGTTGTCGGATATTATGAAGATAAACTTATTGTCAAGCGTGAGGACGGCGAATTATTTTTCTGTGAAATACCCGAAAATCTTATTGAAATAGGAGAAACTATTTCTCCAAAAGATTTAACAAGTATTGCAGAATTGCCGTATGATGTACAAAAAGGGATTATAAATCAATATGCAGATTGAGAGGTGTTGAATTTGGCTTACGATCCGGCAAAATCAGAACAGACAAAAGAAGAAATGAAACAAAAGGTCATTGAACTTGCTAAGAACTTTAAAGATAATCCGCAGAATATGATTGAATACTTGCAATTTTCAACTCGTTTTTATAACTACAGTTCAAGAAACACAATGCTTATTTTTCAGCAAAATCCGGGTGCAATGTTTTGTAACAGCTATAAAGCATATCAGGATATGGGTTATTCGGTTAAGCGTGGCGAACACGGTATGAAAATACTTGTACCAACAATTAAAACATACCTTAACATTAACGGTGAACCTGTTCCTCTCAGTAAAGCTACAAAAGAACAGAAAGAGGCTTACAAGCAACATAGAATTGAGGCAGAGCAACGAATACATTTTAAAGTCGGTACTGTTTTTGACATAGCACAAACAAATTGTCCTAAAGAAGATTATCCTAAATATTTCGATCTTGGTTACACATCAGAACAGCATAAACACCTATACGAACTTATGAAAACATATTGCGAAAAAGAGTTGAATTGTAAAGTACACGAAAATCAATTTAATTCAGTATCACTGCGAGGCTTCTTTGATCCTGCAAGCAATTCAATTTCGCTTAGCGGTATGTTTGACGATTCAACAAAATTATCAGTACTTACACACGAAACCGCACACGCTATTTTACATAAAGAGCTTGATAAAACTCAAATTAAAAGTGAAGCTCAAATGGAATTTGAAGCTGACGCAACATCGGTAATGTTGCAGTCATACTTTGGCTTGCAAATACCTGAGAGCAGGCAAAGACATCTTGCCGATCAATACAAAGCAATGTGTGCAGACAAAAGTATCTCTTCGGCTGACATTACAAAATCACTTGATCACTCTCACAGAGCATATAAATCAGTTGCGGATAATATCAACAATAGTCTAAAATCTGAACTTACACCATCAATTAAAAATGTTCAGGCTTCACAGGTGACACAACCCATTTTACCAAATCAAATAGCAATGCCCGATATGGGAATGGCTATGATGATGTAATTATGACTGCGTTTTTGGCAGTCTTTTTTATTATTCAAACTAACAAGTGTCCCACGGTGGGACACTTAGTAAAAAATTTATCATTTAATCGGGGGAACGAAAAATGAAAGAAAATAACAAAGCAATAAAAATTGCAGTATCAAATCAAAAAGGTGGAGTAGGAAAAACTACAACTGTATTAAATCTCGGAGCAGCTCTTGCTGTCAACAATCGCAGAGTATTGCTTGTTGATTGCGACCCACAGCACCACTTATCGAACTGGCTCGATTGGGAAGCTGACGGCAAACCTACAACATCAGACATTATTTTTAGCACCGTAACAAAGCAGAATGTAGATTTCAAAAACTGTATTCGTTATTGTGAAAAAGAAAATTTTGACTTTATACCATCAATTAACCTGCTTGCCGGTATGCTTGGAATTATTGCTGCAGATGATAACAGTTCAACTGTAATTTCAAGAATTTTTGAAAATGACTACTTTAACGAAAATTACGATTACATTATATTTGATTGTCAAACTGCTCTTGATTTGCTTGTTACAAATGTTCTCAACGCTTGTGATAAGCTGCTTATTCCTGTTCAGGCAGATTTACTTAGTTATGAGGGCGTAGAACAAATGCTTGACAGTTTTATGCGAATTAAGAAAGATACCGATATTCGTAAATATCTTCTTGGAATGCTTGTTACTATGTATCAGACTAATACAAGACATTCCGCTACAATTTATAATGCACTTAAAGAGAGTTATAACGATCTCGTTTTTAACACATATATATCGTACAGAACAGAAACAAAAAACTCAGTCGGTTTTCACCGTAGCAGCGTTTCAGACTGCAAATCAGTTGTAGGTGCTCAGTATATAGAAGCTGCACATAGGATTATGGAGGAATGTGAAAATGCCTGATTTTTTTAAACCCAAAAAGCAAATATTAAAAACACCGGAGCAGGCATACTCTGAATTGCTCGGCGGCAGTACCGAAAATCAAGTTGTAGAAATTGACATATCACTGATTGATGAAATAGATGACCAACCGCAGAGTATACATCAGGATAAAATAGATAACATAGCAGAAAGTATGAAACACATAGGACAGATTGACCCTGTTACTGTTGTGAAGTCAAAAAAAGAAGGCAGATATGTTTTACTTGCAGGCAGACACAGAAAAAGAGCATGCCTACTGAATGGGCAAAAATCTGTTAAAGCAATAATAAAAAACGAAACCGACCCGGACAAACAAAGACTAATCTTATTGGCCACTAATAATGACCGTAACACTGACTACCTTCCCTCCGAACTTGCTTTCAGTTATGCGGAACAATCCGAACTATTAAAAAAACTTGGCAGTAAATCTACCGTATCAGCTATAGCAGAGCAAAACAACACAAACAGAAAAGCTGTTCATCGACACATCAGACTTACATATCTCATTAAACCTTTACTTAACAAAGTTGACAGCGGAGCAATTACAGTCGGCGCAGGATATGAACTTTCATTCCTTTCAGAGGAACAACAGATCTCATTGCTTAATTTTATTCTTAATAATGCCTCGGTTTGCCAAAAGATTGATAAAGACATTGCAAGAAGAATAAGACTTGAACCTGACAATCTGCAAGAAATCTTTTATCAAAAAGTTGATGTGCCGGTATTATTTGAAGAAGCTGATATTGAAGAAGAAAATATTGAAATTGAACCTCTTAAAGCAGAGAAAGAAAAAGTTAATAATTCATCTGAAAAGGTAATTAATCCTGAAGCAAACAATCGCAAGTGTCCCACGGTGGGACACTTAAAGGAAAAAGAGCAGTTACCGAACGAACTGATTATGACATTATCAGCTACAGTTTTAAACTGTACAAGCTCGGTGTTAAAATATTATGCAACTGCATTTCCTACCACTGCCGAATCTGTTAATATGTTTAGTCAACGATTTAAGAATTTTTCTGCAAGCGGTAATACGCAAAATTATGTTCCATATCAGGAATATCAAAATTGCGAATACAAATTAAAGTTTCTTAAAAAGCAGCTTGAATTTTATCTTAACAATAATAAATATACAGTTGCTTACAATGAACTTGATGAGTCTATCCGCAGATATTTAAGAAAATTTTTCCCAAAAGAAAGACTCATTGAAGTTATATCAAACACTTAAACAGCTTTCTTTTCATCGTTCCCCGATGATAGAAATACAGGGCTGTTTCAAAACATTTGGAACAGCCCTACACCCCACAAGGAGGTAAATATGAAAATCAAAAGAATAATTTGTGCTTCATTAGCAGTACTTAGCTTATCAACAGCATTATTATCATCACCGGTAAACGCAGCACCGAAAATGGGTGATGTAAACCTTGACGGAATTATTAATGTTGTAGATGTATCATTAACACAACAATATCTTACAGGAAATAAAAAAATAAAATTCTATCCTGCTTACGCTGACTTTGACCGTAGCGGAATATTGGATATTAACGACATATCTTTGCTACAACAATATCTATCAAAATCAATCATTGTATATGGTGATTTTATATTTCAAATGAGCAGTAATTCAAAGTTGATTTCTCAATCATATTTTGGCAATGATACAAATGTAACAGTACCGGGATTTCTCCCCGGCTACAACTATGTAGTTACCGAAATCGGTTCTAATACATTTTCAAACAATTCAAAAATCGCAACAGTAACTTTGCCTCAAAATATCGGAAAGCTTAACGATAAGGCTTTCAATAATTGCAGCAAACTTACAACTGTTTATGCTTATAATAAAAACCTCAAGTGGAGCAATTCATTTTATAATTGTCCAAAATTTAAATCTATTCAGTTTAAGTGAAATTAAAGAATAAACCGCACCTTACATACCCCTTCTCCTTTTATTAAAATGAAGAAACACTGCAGTTAGTGCGGAACTGCAGTGTTTGTACTAAACATAACTTATTACTATATAAATGGAAGGAAATTTATGATTATACTATTACTTATTATAATAATTATTTCACCGATTTTTATAGCAATTTCACTTTACAACACTGTTAAAATTTACAGGAAAATAAAATATATAGACAAATACGGAATATTAATGTCGGTTACCTGGTTTGCAGTTGAAATCACAGGTATGATATTTTTAACATGTAATAATCTATATAATTAAACTTATAAACCTGTCTCTTATAC
>ENA-UACK01000433-UACK01000433.1-human-gut-metagenome-genome-assembly--contig:-NODE-433-length-10353-cov-4.782191_pt1 | contig 10353 bp, 8 predicted proteins | sample MGYA00243881_ERZ654229 | MGnify/ENA primary metagenome ERZ654229 (study PRJEB26926, sample SAMN06165278) | human gut metagenome | biome: ENVO:00009003; feature: ENVO:2100002; material: ENVO:00002003... | reverse complement strand
GGCAGGCGTCTATGTGCGCGATCTGTTTATCGTGCTGGCGGCGAGTCTGCTGTTGAGTTGGGTCCTGGCTCTGGTGCACGTGCCGCTGATGGCGAATCGGCTTTTGAAGCAACCGTCGAGGACCGAGGGAAGCGGTAAACTGTATGACAGCACGTTGTATCGTCGTTTCGGCGATCTGCTTCGCTTCGGTTTGCGGCACCGTATCGCGGCCCTGTCGGTCATTCTCGTTCTGCTCGGATTGAGCGTCTGGGGATTCCGGTACGTGCGGCAGGGATTCTTTCCCGATATGGTTTACGACCAACTCTATATCGAATACAAATTGCCCGAAGGTACGAACTCCACACGGGTTGCCGCCGACCTGCGGGAAATCGAAGCGTACCTTAAGACTCGTCCCGAAATCCGGAACGTTGTTGCGTCCGTGGGCGGGACGCCGGCACGGTATAATCTGGTGCGCAGTATCGCCACGCCGTCGCTCTCTTACGGAGAATTGATCGTCGATTTCGAATCGCCCGAATCGCTGGTGGAAAACATGGATGTCATTCAGGAGGATCTTTCGGCCCGTTACCCCGACGCGTACGTCAAGGTGAAGCGTTATAATATCATGTTCAAAAAATACCCGATCGAAGTGCAATTTTCCGGACCCGATCCGGCGGTACTGCACCGGTTGGCGGATTCCGCACGAATGATTATGGCACGCACGCCCCAGGTTGCGCAGATCACTACCGGCTGGGAACCTGCGGTTCCCGTTTTGGCGGTGGATTATCACCAGGCGGCCGCCCGTCGTGCCAACCTGAGCCGCCAGGATATCGCCACCTCGTTGCTGACGGCCGAAGGCGGTATTCCCGTCGGGACGTTCTACGAAGGAGTACATCGCAATACGATCTATCTCAAATGTACGGCGGCCGACGGCTCGCGCATCGACAATCCGGAGAACGTACCCGTTTTCCCGATGCTCCCGAATGTAAATGCGCTGCTTGACGACGAACTGGTGGGGAGCCTTCAGACCGGCACGCTCGACAAAGGCGATATCATCCGAAGGCTGGCGCAGACCATCCCCCTCGGGCAAGTCGGACGGGGTGTCGGCATTCGCTGGGAAGATCCGGTCATTCCGCGCTATAACGGTCAGCGCATGCAGAGCGTGATGTGTTCCCCCGCACCGGGTGTCGAAACCGAGGCGGCACGACAAACTATTGCCGAACAGATCGAAGACATTCCGTTGCCGACCGGCTATTCGATACGCTGGGATGGTGAAAAAGGGGCCCGTGACCAGACGATGTACTGGCTTTTCAAACAGGTCCCGCTGGCCGTAGTACTCATCATCGCTGTTCTGATTCTCTTGTTCGGCGACTATCGTAAGCCGACGATCGTGTTGTGCTGCATTCCTTTATTGGCCGTCGGCATCGTCGGAGCAATGTTGCTGACCGGAAAGACGTTCGACTTCTGCGCCATTGTGGGTGCGTTGGGATTGATGGGCATGCTGATTAAAAATTGCATCGTATTGTTGGACGAAATCGGCCAGCGGTGCAGCGGCGATACCGACCTCATAGCCGGACTGGTCGTCAGCGCCCAAAGTCGTCTGCGGCCTGTGATGATGGCTTCGCTTACCACCATTCTCGGTATGATTCCGCTGCTCGGCGATGCGATGTTCGGTTCGATGGCTGCGACGATCATGGGCGGACTGTTCTTTTCAACCATCGCCACGTTGTTGTTTCTGCCGATACTTTACGCCCTGTTTTTCAAAATCAAAACGAAATAATACGATTCGGCCGCAGGCCATACCTTACCGTTCGTGCCGCACCGATGCGGCGCGAACGGTGTCGATATTCGACGAGCGCATCGAACAACTGCAACACAATGTTCGCCCGATCTTCGGCGCAGGGCAGAACGACGGGTGCAAACGGACCCGGCTTTCACTATCTTTGAAGTACTCCGCTGCGGCAAGACGCAAATAAAATTTGCTTTTGCCCTCGGCCTAATCGCAATCTTTGACTTCGTCTTAGATACTTCGCCTCGGCAAAGTACAAATAAATTTGTTTTTGCCCTCGGCTTAATCCCAATCTTTGACTTCGTCTTAGATACTCCGCCTCGGCAAAATGCAAATAAATTTGCTTTTGCGCTCGGCTTAATCCCAATCTTTGACTTCGTCTTAGATACTCCGCTTCGGCAAGACGCAAATAAAATTTGCTTTTGCGCTCGGCTTAATCGTATCTTTGCAGAAGATAGGAGGCGGTTCGGCAATCTGTACGTGCCAATTCGTGCGATTGCCATCATCTTATTATCTTTGCAAAAACGATTCCGTCCGGTCGATCTGTCGATAAAATGCCAGAGAGCGACTGAACGCGATAACGAAAAAATCGAGCTATATGATCTGGTTTCTGCTTCTCCTCTCCCTGCTTTTTGCCGGGGTGGACTTTCTCTTCTACCGGGTGCGGATGCGTCGGCATTCCGAGCGCCTTCGCCGCGCCTTCGTCTGGTTCGCGGTGTTTTCGGATGCGCTTCCGATCGTCGTGCTGCTGCTGCTCAAGGCCGTACCGGACAATACGACGGGCTGGATGCAGGCAGCCCAATGGTTTACCTTCGTCTTCCTGTTGCTGATCGGCTGTCGTTACGGCTATTATTTCGGTTTGTTGTTCGATCGGCCTCGGAGTTTCAGTCGGGTAGGGGCGCTCTTCGCTGTCGGATGTGCCGTATGGCTCGTATGGGGAGCTACTTGGGGCAGACAGGCCCTGCGGGTGAACGAAGTCGAAATCCGGTCCGCAGCACTGCCCGCCGCATTCGACGGATTCCGGATCGTGCAATTCTCGGATCTGCACATCGGCACGCTCGTGCGGCCGGAACGGGAGATGAACCGGCTCGTGGACACGATCAATGCGCTGCAACCCGACCTCGTCGTCTTCAGCGGCGACCTGGTCAATATCCGCTCCACGGAACTCACATCGGACGTATTGGCCATTCTGGGGCGGCTTCGCGCCCCGTACGGTGTCATCTCGACCCTGGGTAATCACGACGTGGGACTTTATATCAAAGACACCGTCGCCCTGCCGCGTGCTGAAAACAATCGGCAGGTAATCGACCGGCAGCGGCAGATCGGGTGGCGGATGCTGCTGGATTCGACCCTCTACCTGCGCCGGGGCAGCGATTCGATTTCGGTGACGGGCATCTCGTTCGATCCCACGCTGCAAAAATTCCGACATTCGTTCGATCTCCCCGAAATATCCCTTGCGGCCGCTTACGACGGCGTACCGGAGGGTATGTTCAACCTGACGGTTTCGCACCTGCCGCAACTGTGGCCCAATATCATCGCCCTCGGTCGCGGAAATCTCACGCTGGCAGGGCACGTGCACAGTATGCAGATCAAGGGACATCTTTTCGGACGGGCGTTTTCCCCGGCACAACTGATGTACGACCGTTGGAGCGGACGCTACGACGATGCGGCCGGCAATACGCTCTACATCAACGACGGAATCGGATACGTCGGCTTTCCGATGCGGCTCGGCGCCGATCCTGAAATCACCCTTTTTACGCTGAAAAAATGAAAGTGATCGTTTCCACCGCCGTTTCTTCGGATGGATATCTGGACGACCGTTCGCCCGACCGCCTGATCCTCTCCACGCCCGAAGACTGGGCCGAAGTGCACCGCCTCCGGGCCGCTTGCGACGCTATTCTGGTCGGGGCCGAAACCATCCGGCGGGACAATCCCTCGCTGCTGGTCGGCGACGAAGTTCTTCGTCGGGAACGAATCGACCGGGGGCTTCCGTCCAACCCGGTCAAGGTAACGCTGACCGCTTCGTGCCGGCTCTCGCCGGAGGCCAATTTCTTCACCCGGGGAGATCAGGAAAAGATCGTCTTCACCACCTGCCCCGATCCCGGTCCCCTGCGGCAGGTGGCGACAGTGATTCCCGCCGCAGAGATCACGGCTGCTCTGATCGTTACCGAACTCGAAAAACGGGGACTTCGCTCCCTGCTGGTCGAAGGAGGAGCTGCGACGCTCCGGATGTTCTTCGCCGAAAATCTGGTCGATACCTTCCGGCTGGCTGTCAATCCGGCCGTAAAAGTGGGGGATCCCCGGGCACCCCGTTTGGAGATCGGTTCCGGTTATCTGCAAACGCCTCATTCGACCGAATCGTTGGGAGGAATGCGGGTCACGACCTATGCGATCAAGCCCGACCGGACCGCCGAAGACCGCCGCTACCTGCAAATGGCGATCGACGAAAGCCGCAAATGTACCCCATCGACCTCTTCCTATTGTGTAGGTGCAGTGATTGTAACGACTGACCAAAAGATATTTACGGGTTATACTCACGAAACTTCCCCGACCCACCATGCCGAACAGGAAGCGATTCTGAAAGCACTTGCAGCGGGTGTCGAACTGCGGGGTGCGACCATCTATTCTTCGATGGAACCGTGCTCCGAACGAAAAAGTGAACCGGAAAGTTGTTCGGAATTGATAATTCGGCACGAATTTCGCCGGGTAGTTTTTGCTCTATATGAGCCGGACTGTTTCGTTTGTTGCCAGGGCGCCCTGAACCTCCGTCGCCACAGAATCGAAGTCAGCGTCGATGACACGCTGTCCGATCAGGTCCGAGCGATAAACGCACATATCGGCCATTGATAGGCTTGGCTATTTTTTGTTCTGTTTTACGCCGAATATTGGCCTAAATAACCACAACAAATTATACGTACGAATATTCGCACTATCTTCGCATAAAAATTTAGAAGACCATTTTATGAACCGTGTAATCGTTTCATTTTTCGCTCTGTTAGCTGCCGCACCTCTGGCAGCTCAAGAGCAAACGCCCCGGGTACTTTCCCTGGATGAAGCCCTGGAGATCACCCTCTCCGGAAGTCCGGTCATCGAAGCCTCGCGTTACGAAGAAAAAGCCGCCCAGCAGGAACGGCGGGCAGCGATCGGCTTGCGTATGCCGCAAATCAGCGTAGGCGGAGCCTACACCTATTTGGGCAAGGACATCGGATTCGACTTCAATGATTTGAAAGGGCCTGTCGGAAATATCACCCACGACATTCTCGGTAGCGGGCTGATCCCGACCGAATTGATCCCCCAGATTCAGCAACTTCTCACCCCGGTTATGGGAGCGGATTGGTTCCTGACATTGCAGGACCGCAGTCTCGGATTCGTCGGAGGGCAGGTAACCCTGCCGATCTATATGGGCGGCAAGATCAACACGGCCAACCGTGCCGCGAAAATCAACGAAAAGACTGCAGTCGAGCAGGGAAACCAAAACCGCAACGCGCTGGTTTCGGAGCTCGTGGAGCGATACTACGGTCTGGCGCTGGCCCGACAGGTCGTCGAAGTACGCCAGCAGGTAGTGGATGGAGTAGGCCAACATCTGAAGGATGCGATCGCCCTCGAACAGAACGGTATGATCCCCCACAGCGAACGTCTTTACGTCGAATTCAAGATGGCCGAAGCGGAGCGGGAGCTTCAAAACGCCCGGTTGCAGGTCGAAACCATTGCCAGCGCACTGAATAATACGCTCGGACAGCAGGCAGAGGTTCTGCCCGTAACGACGATGTTCGTACTCGGCAACCTGGAAGACGTAGCCTATTACAAAGACCTGGCGGCCAAGTTCAATCCGCTGCTCAGCCAGGTAGCCCTCAAGCGCCAGTTGGCCAAGGAAGGAGTTCGGTTGCAACGGGCCAATTTCCTGCCGCAGGTCGCGGCGATGGGCGGAGCCTCGTTCTACAACTACCAGGTAACTAAAATAATGCCCCGCTGGGCAGTAGGTGTCGGCGTGAATCTCAAGATTTTCGACGGCCTGAACCGCGAATACAAATATTCGGCGGCAAAACAGACGGTCAAGCAAGTGGAAGTGCTGGAAATGAAAGCCGGCAAGGACATTGCAGTACTGATCGAAAAACTCTACAACCAAATGAACAACTATGCCAACCAGATGAAGTCGATCGACGCTTCGCTCGCATTTGCGGAGGAGTATCTCAAAGCCAAGAATGCGGCATTCCTGGAAGGTATGAGTTCCTCCTCCGACCTGGTGGATGCCGAGCTGAATCTCGCCAAGGTGCGCACCGAGCGTATGCAGGCCGCCTACAATTACGATGTCGCGCTGGCCAAGTTGCTCGAAGCCGCCGGCATCAGCGATGAGTTCATTAGCTACCTGCACCGTACCGACGCCCGTCCCATTCATTTCGACAAAGAGTAAATATAGATAATCCCATGAAAAAAAGTACCATTGTCACGATCATTCTGATTGCCGCCGCTGTCGTGCTGGGCGTCATCTTCATCAGTTGGTATTTACGCAAGGCCACGCCCCTATACATCCAGGGAACGGTGGAATGTACTACATACAAAGCTTCGTCGAAAGTTCCCGGCCGTATCGAGGAGATGAAAGTAGAGGAGGGACAGCACGTCACCAAGGGCGAACTGCTCTACACGCTCTCGACCCCCGAACTGAATGCCAAGTTGCAACAGGCCGAAGCCGTGAAGAGCGCCGCATCGGCCATGGACCAAAAGGCCCTCACCGGCGCCCGTATCCAACAGAAGGAAGCCGCACTGAATCTCTGGGAAAAAGCCCAGGCAGGACTGTTGTTGGCCCAGAAAACCTTCGACCGCGTGAACAACCTCTATGAACAAGGCGTCGTTCCGGCCCAGAAGCTGGATGAAGCCCGCGCCAACCTGCAGGCGATGCAGGCGACCGAGCGTGCGGCCAAAGCGCAATGCGAACTGGTATTCGACGGAGCCAGCAAGGAGGAGAAAGAGGCGGCAGCCGCCCAGGTACGGCAGGCCGAAGGCGCCGTTTCGGAAGTGGAGTCCTATCTTTCGGATGCCTTGGTTTACTCCCCTGTAACGGGCGAGGTTTCGACGATCATCGCCGAAGCCGGCGAACTGGTCGGAACGGGTTATCCCGTAGTGGCGATTCTCGATATGAGCGACGTATGGGTGACCTTCAACATCAAGGAGGATCTGATGCCCGACATCCATATCGGAACCCGTATGACAGGCTATATCCCGGCCTTGGACCGCAGCGTGGAGTTCGAGGTGACCTATATCGCCGTGCAGGCCGATTTCGCCACCTGGTCCGCAACACGCACGCAGGGCGGCTTCGACATCCGCACCTTTGCCGTCAAAGCCAAACCCACGCAAGACGTGGAATACATCCGGCCGGGTATGAGCGTACTGGTGAACTGGAAAGACATCGCCAAATAATTCAGAAAGGGTAGCGTATGCCGGGCTTTTTCAGCAATACGCTCGCCGTCCTGCGGCGGGAGATCCACCGGGTCGCACGTCAGCCGATGTATTGGCTGCTGACGGTGATTCTTCCGATCGTCGCGTTCGCATTCTTCGCGGTGTTGTTATACAAGGGAGTGGCACGCGACATTCCGATCGCCGTCGTGGACCAGGACAACAGCACCCTCTCCCGCAAAGTGACGCAGATGATCGACGCGACGCCTACGGCTTGGGTCGCTTACGGCGTACAGGGGATGGAAGAGGCCGAACGACTGATGCTTCAGGGCAAGGTCATGGGAATCGTTCTGATTCCCGATTTCTTCGAAAAGAACATTCTCAACAACAGCCAGACCCATCTGAAAAGCTACCTGACCGGCACGAACATTACGGTAAATGGTCTGCTGGCGAAGGATTTGCAAACGACTGTGACCACTTTTACCGCCGGTATCCAGCTGCAACTGCTGATGAAACAGGGGCTGACCGAAAAACAGGCTATGGCGCAACTGATGCCCGTACGGTTCGACAAACATGTGCTATTCAACCCGCATATCAACTACGGCTATTACCTTTCGCCGAGTTTTATGCCGATGATGCTTCTGATCTTCACGATCATGGCGACGATTTTCGTCATCGGAACCGAACTCAAGAACGGCACGGCCAGGGAGTGGTACGACACGGCCGGAGGCTCGGTCTTCGCGGCCTACGCGGGCAAAATCCTGCCGATTACGGTCATTATGTTCCTGATGTCGGAATTGATGCTCCTGGTCATCTTCAAGGTGGTCGGCGTACCGCTGAACGGCAGCCTGACGGTCATCACCATCAGCAATCTGCTCTTCATCCTGAGTTACCAGTCCCTCGGTGCGATGATCGTCACCGTGTTGAGCAATTTGCGCCTGTCGCTTTCGATCGGCGGCGGTTACTCGGTACTGGCCTTCACGTTTTCGGGCCTTACGTTCCCGATTATGGCTATGAGCAAACCCATGCAATGGTTCTGCTGCATCTTTCCGTTCACATTCTACACCGACATCATGGTCGATCAGGCCCTGCGCGGTGCTCCGGCGATATACTCGTTGCCCGACATGGGCATCATCGCCCTGTTCATCATTCTTCCGCTGCTGTGTCTGCCGCGCCTGCGCACCATCTGCACGAATAAAAAATACTGGGGGAGATTATAGCGATGAGTCGATTTACCAAACAGATAACCTCTTACTGGCAGCAGTTCCGCACCGTCGTCCGCAACGAATACGGCTCGATCTTCACGGATGCCGGCGTGATTCTCGTGCTGGTGCTCGCCCTGCTGATCTATTCCACGCTCTATTCGCTGGCTTACGGGACGCAGGTACTTCGTAACGTGCCGATCGGAGTAATCGACATGAGCAACACTTCGACCAGCCGTCAGTTGATCAATACCTTCAATGCCGGACCGAACGTCTATGTGGCCTACGAACCCGGCGACATGGACGAGGCCAAACACCTTTTCTACGACCGGGAGATATACGGCGTGGTTTACATCCCCTCCGATTACGAGGAAAAACTGCTCGGCGGACAGCAGGCGGTCGTTTCGCTCTATGTCGATGCCAGCTATTTTCTGATGTACCGCCAGGCGTTCCAGGAGCTCGTGTCGGGCATCGGCACCACAGGAGCTATGGTGGAATTCCAGCGGTTGATCGCAAAAGGAGCCAACATCCCGCAGGCTACGGCCACGACGCAACCCGTGATTTACCAAAGCCACAATTTGTTCAATCCCTATCTGGGATACGGATCGTTCGTGATGCCGGCTATCATCATGGTCATCATCCAACAGACGATGCTGATCGGTATCGGTATGATCGGAGGCACCTGGAGCGAATTCGGACTTTACAAGAAACTCATTCCTCCGGGACGCCGGAGAATGTCCACGCTGCCCGTCGTGGCAGGCAAAGCGTTCGTTTATGCGTCGATCTACGCCGTCACCCTGTTTTATATTTTGGGACTGCACTACAAATTGTTTCATTTCCCGACCAACGGTCACACGGCGGACATCATCGCCTTTCTCATCCCGTATCTGCTGTCCTGTATTTTCCTGGGCATCGCCGTCTCGACGCTGTTCCAGCGACGCGAACAGTCGATCATGCTGTTACTCTGGTGTTCGATCCCGGCTCTGATGCTCAGCGGAGCTTCCGTACCCCGCGAAGCGATGCCCGAATGGCTCTACCGGTTCGGCCAGATTCTGCCGAGCAGCAGCGGGGTAGAAGGGTTCATCCGGCTCCAAAGTATGGGGGCTTCGTTCAGCGACGTGTTGCACGAGGTACGTATCCTGTGGATTCTCACGATAGTTTACGGCGGATTCGCTGCTGTCGGCATACACCTTCGCCTCAAGAAGGCCGCAGGTAAATAACCCGATTAAAATATGAGCTTCTCCGAAACTATGGAACGACTTGCTTTTACCCTTTTTGCCGTATTTGCAGCAGTAACGCTTTGCAGCGCTCAAAATCCGAATGAAACGCGCGTTGTCAAAGACGCTTCCGGACGTGTGAAGTACACCGTTCAAAAAACGGGAGATCGGGAAATAATCAAGGATTCAAAAGGGAAGGTCGTAGGCTCAACACGCCAAACGAAGGATCGTAAATACCACTACAATTCAAACGGCACGTCGGCAGGCTCCGAAACCAAACGAAATCAGAATGGAACACGTATCATCAAAGACGCTTCCGGACGAGTGAAGTACACGGTGCGCGAGAACGGGCAGCAGGAAGTGATAAAGGATTCCAAAGGACATATCGCAGGTACGACACGTACAACGAAAGACCGTAAATATTACTACGATTCAAACGGCTCGTCGGCAGGCTCCGAAACCAGATGGTAACCGACATGCAGACAGCGGGAAAGCCATCATACGGCAAGTCCTGAATCGAACGACCGGAAGTGAATGGCTCCGGGAGTATCGTCCTTCCCCAAAAAGGTTGTGGTGACTCGGGCAGGCATATTCCGCAACGTTATGGGCCTGATCGCAAAGGTGCTGAAACAAAAAGAGGGGTCGATACCCCTCTCTTTTATGTTTCAATAATCATATCGTATATTCCTCGACCAAACCGGGGCGCATATCGCTTTACCGGTGCGGCGGACGGAACCCGCCTCCGGGAACGGTGCTGCGCCCCATACCGACGGCTCCC
>ENA-UACK01000419-UACK01000419.1-human-gut-metagenome-genome-assembly--contig:-NODE-419-length-10556-cov-4.274260_pt1 | contig 10556 bp, 10 predicted proteins | sample MGYA00243881_ERZ654229 | MGnify/ENA primary metagenome ERZ654229 (study PRJEB26926, sample SAMN06165278) | human gut metagenome | biome: ENVO:00009003; feature: ENVO:2100002; material: ENVO:00002003... | reverse complement strand
CGAATGGTTGAAAGCACGTGTCGGAGCAAAAAAACTTAAATTAATTGTAGAATAAAACCATGAAAAAACTACTGTTGCTGCTAGTCTTCCTACCTTTATATATATGGGGTAGTGAAGGAATGTGGCTTCCTTGTTGTCTTAGCAAACAAACTCAACAAGTGATGAAAGAAATGGGGTTGGAACTTTCATCTGAACAATTGTATAATCCTGGTGGAAAAGCATTGGCTAATGCTGTTGTTAGTTTTGGAGGTTTTTGTTCGGGTGTTGTTGTATCTCCGGATGGTTTGGTTTTTACTAACCACCATTGTGGGTATGATGCCATTCAGCAGCATAGTTCTGTGGAGCATGATTATTTGCGAGATGGTTTTGTAGCCGATTCCTTAAGTAAGGAGCTTCCTAATCCGGATTTATTTGTCAGTTTTCTGATACGCACAGAGGATGTGACGGAGCGTGTGTTGCAAGCTATTCCAGTCGGAACAAAGGAAAATGACCGTGCACTGATTGTAGATTCTATTTCCACATTGATTGCTCAGGAAGCTGTGGCGAATGATACGTTGCTGCGTGCTGAGATAACTCCTTTTTATGGTGGCAATGAGTTTTATCTATCTGTGTATAAGGATTATTATGATGTTCGTTTGGTATTTGCTCCTCCCTCTTCTGTAGGCAAGTTTGGCGGAGATACAGATAATTGGGTATGGCCCCGCCATACCGGGGATTTCTCTGTCTTCCGTATTTATGCTGATCAGAATAATCAACCGGCAGCTTATTCTCCGGAGAATGTGCCTTATCATCCGGATTATTTTGCTCCTGTTTCTTTGGGAGGGTATGAACAGGGATCATTTTGCATGACTATGGGATATCCCGGTTCTACCAGCAGGTATTTATCTTCATTTGGGATAGACGAAAGAATCAATACGGATAATGCCGCCATGATTAATGTTCGTACCATCAAGCAAGCTATTTGGAAAAATGCAATGGAAAAAAGTGATGATATCCGCATTAAATATGCTTCCAAGTATGCACAAAGCTCTAACTATTGGAAGAATAGTATAGGGATGAATCAAGCGGTAAAAGAATTGAAAGTGATAGAGAAAAAACAAGCTTTGGAGTGCCAATTGCAAGAATGGGTTCGTCGGGAACCTGATAAACGAAGCAAATATGCAAGGGTTTTGACTGAACTGGAGTTAAATTATCGTAATCGTAGAAATGCGGCACGGGCTATGGCATATTTTGGAGAAACATTTGCCAATGGACCGGAGTTGATTACGGCAGCCTTAGCTGTACTGAATTTTGATTTTGAGGCAGAGGAGAGTGATTTGGAGCGTAATATGCGGCAATTGTTGGAGATTTATGCCAATATGGATATAAGTGTGGATAAACAAGTCTTTGTGGCTATGTTGAAAGAATATGCAACTGAGGTAGGCAAGGAATTTTTACCTGATGTTTATTCATTGATAGAGAAAGATTTTAAAGGTGATTACCAGGCTTATGTAGATGATTTGTATACTCGTTCCTCTTTAAAGACACCACATGGTTTTGAACAGGTAGTGAGAGGAGATACCACTTATGTCTTGTTTGATGACCCTGCGGCTTCTTTTGCCATCGATATGTTGGTGAAATTTTATGAATTCAATCAGTCGGTGGAAGAAGCTAGTATGAATATTGAGAAAAATGAACGTTTGCTGAATGAAGCAATGCGTGAGATGGAGGCAGATAGGGTGTTTTATCCGGATGCTAATTCTACTATGCGTCTGAGTTTTGGCATGGTGGGTGGTTACTCACCGAAAGATGCTATTGAGTATTCTTATTTTACGACGACAAAAGGAATTTTTGACAAGATAAGGCAGTATAAGGGAGATAGTGATTTCGATGTGCTTCCTTCTGTAGTCGAATGCTTGAGAAGGAAGGATTTCGGACGTTATGCTGCTGGGGATGGTAATATGAATGTTTGCTTTATTTCGGATAATGATATTACAGGAGGGAATTCCGGTAGTGGAATGTTTAATGGAAAAGGGGAATTAATAGGTCTTGCTTTTGACGGGAATTGGGAAGCAATGAGTGGAGATATTGTTTTTGAACCTAATTTGCAGCGTTGTATCGGGGTGGATATCCGCTATGTTCTTTACATGATTGAAAAATATGGGAAAGCTTCCTGTTTAATCGATGAACTGAAATTGAAAGACTAAAGGAAAAGTATGAAATGACAGGGAGCTGAGTATGTCAAAGTTCCGATAGATAGCTTATCATATAATCTTTCATCTGGAAGATAGTAAAAAATCTGTTAATATTAATTCGATGTAAACAAGGATATTCGGCAAATCTCTTTTTTTGAATAATATAATAAACCCAACAGATTCATTATGAATCTGTTGGGTTTATTATATTATTTGCCGAATATCCTTGAAATGACAGGTTGTTTCAATTCCGCATACTCCGCTATTATTCAAGAGAAGTGGATGTTATTTGCATATTTCTACTATGTCCAATCCTCTTTCATTAAGTTGGATTCCTTATTTCTTGGATTTCTTTTTCTTATTGTTATCGCTGTTAAAGAATTGTTTCCAGTCGTCTTTCGTTTTGGGGCCTCGTTCTTCAATGTAGCCACGTTCCGCACGGCTAGTTTTTCCTTCTTTTGAGGTCGTTTTTTTATTGGACCTGTCACCTTTTTTGCCGAATGAAGCATTCCTTGCCGCACTGCTCCTGCGTTCGCCATTGTCGTTTTTGCCATTATTGTCACCGGCAACTTCTACTACAATTTTCCGGCCGCCATTCAGATTGACCTTGTTTAACGCCTTGATAACATCCTGTGCCTGATTTTCTGCTACTTCGAAGAAAGAGAAATTCTGCATCAGATCTATTCGCCCGATGGTGGTACGTTGCTTCTTCATGTTGCGGTTAATCAGTTCAATGATTTGATTGGCATAAAAACCATCTGTCTTTCCCACATTCAGGAACAGGCGGGTATATCCTTTCTCGGCCTTGCGTTCTGTCTTTTCACGGGCGCTACCATGGTCTTTGCGTCCTTTCGGTTCACGTTCGCTACGGCGGTCGTTCATGCTGGGAGTTTCTATTTCCGGAGCGTTGCTGTAATATTCCAAGAAGCGGTTGAACTCCATCGATACTACACGCTTTATCAGGTCTTCCTTCGAAAGCCATTCCAGTTTGCGATAGATACCGGGTAGGAAGGACTCGATTTCCTCGTCGTTCACTTTTACCTTTTCTATATCATCGATCAGTTTGATTAATTGTTGTTCGCAGATTTGTTTACCGCTAGGCATTTCACCCATGATAAATTTTTTGTTGATGATACGTTCTATCTCGCGCATTTTTCCTTTTTCACGCAGGTTGATGATAGCGATAGAAATACCGGTTTTGCCGGCACGTCCTGTACGTCCGCTACGGTGAGTATAGCTTTCTATATCATCGGGCAGGCCATAATTAATGACATGTGTCAAATCATTTACATCCAAACCGCGGGCAGCTACATCTGTAGCAACCAGAAGCTGTAAATGACGTTGACGGAATTTCTGCATCACCAAGTCACGTTGTGCTTGTGAAAGCTCGCCGTGTAGAGAATCTGCATTATAACCATCTTGAATCAATTTATCAGCTATTTCCTGAGTTTCCTTACGGGTACGGCAGAAAATGATACCGTAAATTTGTGGGTAATAATCCGCGATACGCTTCAATGCAGCATATTTATCTTTGGCGTGTACCAGATAGGCAATGTGGTTTACGTTCTTGCTGCCTTCATTCTTAGTACCGATTGTAATCTCTTTCGCATCGTGCAGGTATTTTTTTGCAATACGCGAGATTTCGGGACTCATGGTAGCTGAGAACATCAAAGTGTTCCGGTCTTCGGGAACCTTTTCAAGAATAGCATTGATGCTGTCGGTAAATCCCATATTCAGCATCTCGTCAGCTTCGTCCATTACTACATCGGCAATGGTCTCCAGTTTGGCGACTTTTCTTTCCATCAGGTCAATCAGTCGTCCGGGAGTGGCTACAATAATGTGTACACCTGCCTTCAACATGCGTATCTGGCTTTCGATGGATGAGCCACCGTATACAGGAAGGACTTTCAGTCCATCAATATACTTGGAATAATCATTCAGATCACCTGCGATCTGCAAGCATAACTCACGTGTGGGGCATAATATAAGTGCTTGAGGCACACGTTTTTTTACTTCAATTTTTTGGATAAGCGGCAGACCAAATGCGGCTGTTTTTCCAGTCCCTGTTTGTGCTAGGGCTACTACGTCGTTGCCGTTCCCCAATAAATACGGTATTACTTCTTCTTGTACCGGCATGGGGTTTTCATACCCCATTTCTTTAATTGCTTTTAGTATTTCCGGGGAAACGCCTAACTCTTCAAATGTCTTCATTTATTTTCAAATATCTAATTCGTTACAAAGATACGGATAATCACGGGATTATATAGTATTTATACAATATTTGTTTTCTTCAGGGATAGAATTTAGGGAATATTGGCTAAATGCCGTTTGGGAGCAAAAGAAAAAAGTCGTTATCTTTGTACCCGAATGTAGTATATGACATTGGTGGACTGCAATTTGAACAATGAAAGAGTTTCATTACATATTATTCTCAATCTTTCTTTCTTCCATGATTATATATATGGGAGTCGGAATACCTATTGTGCAGTCCCGTTGCTATCAGTGCGCTGATAAGGATGCGGCATTATTGACAGTGGTGGATATTTCCAATTATGGATGTACTTGCGGATGTGGTGATGTTGGAAATAAAAACGTGAAATCTGGTTCGGGATGTTCTTGCCATCATGACAAGATGATGGAGCGGAAGTCATCAGATGTTCCTTGTTCTAGCGTGAAAATCCAGAAAATTAACTTGCCTGTTTTAGGTACATCACTTCATTTGGACAACGTAACACTGTCCGTTATTCATTTGATATTCAATGCATACAGTATAAACTTCGATCTGTTGTCTTCTGTAAAAAAGGAGAGCTGCTATACGGATACCTCATTGTGTCGACAGCCTCCAAGAGGGTATTTGAATCTTATTTGTACACTTTTGATTTAGTAAGATAACTCTTTGAGTAGGGAGGAATTGCTAAATTTGTATAAGTGTGTAACAGATAAAGAAAAATGAAAACATGAAATTTATAGTTTTCTTAGGTGCTTTTCTGTGGCATTTGATGCCTGTAAGCGCTCAAGTAAAAGGAATGGTGAAGGACAACCAAGGTGAACCTGTTGTTGCTGCCAATGTCTTTTGGATAAATACAACAAATGGAACTGTCACAGATGAGAATGGGACATTTACTATTGAACAGCCTGTTGGTGCAAAAAAATTGGTAGTAAGTTTTATAGGATATGAGAATGATACGATTGTGGTTGAAAATGATCATAAGGAGCTGGCTATCATATTACAAGGTAGTGTAATGATGGATGAGGTCCAAGTGGTGGAACGTAAGATAGGAGTTGTAAAATCCCGTTCCAGTGTGTTGAATCAGGATATGATTTCAAGTGCGGAACTGGCTCGGGCGGCTTGTTGTAACTTGGGTGAAAGTTTCACAACAAACCCTTCTGTAGATGTAAGCTATGCTGATGCTGCCACAGGGGCCAGACAAATTAAATTGTTGGGGCTCTCGGGAACTTATGTACAAATGCTGACAGAGAATATTCCTAATTATCGTGGAGCATCCGCTCCTTTTGCTTTGGGGTATATTCCCGGCCCATGGATGCAAAGCATACAGGTGTCCAAGGGTAGTTCATCTGTAAAGAATGGTTATGAGGCGATTACCGGACAGATAAATGTTGAATTTAAGAAGCCTCAAACTACCCAGTCCTTGAATGTCAATCTTTTTGCTAGCAGTAAAGAGAAGTATGAGGCTAATTTTGATGCTAATGTACATTTGAATAGCCGACTGAGTACTGGAGTATTGGCACATTATGAAAATAGTACTAGGTCGCATGATGATAATGGAGATGGATTCTTGGATATGCCTAAAGTAGAGCAATATAATCTTCAGAACCGTTGGGCTTGGATGGGAGATCAGTATGTATTTCAGGCTTCTGTCAAAGCAATGAAAGAGGATCGTACAAGCGGACAAGCTACTCATTTACATGTGGATAATTCTGTTGGTGGCTTTGTAGGTAGGGAACTTTATAAAATAGGTATCCATACGGATCGTTATGAGGCATTTACTAAAAATGCTTATATTTTTGATAAGGAAAGGGGAACTAACTTGGCTTTGATTCTCTCGGGATCTTTGCATAAGCAGGATGCAGGATACGGTTATAAATTATATAATGTGGACCAGAAGAATTTGTATACTTCATTAATGTTCGAAACGAATTTCGATGAGCGTAACAGTATTTCTGCAGGGTTAAGTTTGAACTATGATTATTTCAATCAGACCTATCGTTTAGAAAATGATGATACAGGTATCTTATTATATGGAAAGGAGAAAGAGACCGTGCCTGGTGCTTATGTGCAGTATACGTATAATTGGAAGGATAAAATTATTCTTATGGGAGGGATTCGTGCTGATCATAGTGATATATATGGTACCTTTGTTACTCCGCGTGCTCATATCAAATATGCTCCTGATGATTGGGTGAACCTACGTGTGTCTGTAGGCAAAGGATATCGCACTAATCATGTGTTGGCGGAGAACAATTATTTACTTGCCAGCAGTCGTAAAGTAAAGATAGATAATGATTTGGATCAGGAAGAAGCATGGAATTATGGTTTCAGCTCTTCATTTTATATTCCGGTATTCGGTAAAACCTTGAATGTGAATACCGAATACTATTACACTGATTTTAGGCGTCAAATGATTATTGATTTGGATACGGACCCCCACATTGTACATTTTGCTAACTTGGAAGGGAAGTCTTATTCTCATACTTTTCAAGCCGAGGCAACTTATCCTTTTTTTAAGGGTTTTACATTAACTGCAGCTTATCGCTTGACAGATGTGAAAACTACTTATAATAAGAAATTATTGGAGCGTCCTCTTACCGGAAAATATAAGGGACTTTTGACTGCTTCTTACCAAACACCACTGGGCCTATGGCAATTTGATGTGACTTTGCAGATGAATGGTGGTGGTAGAATGCCCTCCTCTTATACATTGCCGGACGGTGCTTCTTCGTGGAATACCCGATACCAGTCTTATCAATTGTTAAGTGCTCAGATTACTCGCTGGTTCCGGCATTGGTCTATTTATGTGGGAGGAGAGAATATGACGAACTTTAAGCAAAAGAATCCGATTGTAGGAGCGTCGAATCCTTGGGGGACAAATTTTGATTCAACCATGATTTGGGGACCTGTACACGGAGCGATGTATTATGTAGGTTTTCGCTTTAATTGGGATAGAAACTAATATATTGATAATCAAATAGAAATGGATTATGAGAACAAAATTAATCGCTATTATGGCAGCTGTCTGCTTTACTGCCACTTGCTTTGCAAAAGACATTAAAATTGTAGTTTTAAACACTGATCCTCAGATGCACTGTGCCAACTGTGAGAGCAAGATTAAGAACAATATTCGTTTTGAGAAGGGTATAAAAGAAATTGAAACAAATTTGGCGGATAAAACGGTTACTATTAAGTATGATGCTGATAAAACCACGGTAGAAAAAATAATTGCTGGATTTGCCAAGATTCATTATACAGCTACTGTTGTTGAAAATGAGAGTAAGCAGAAGGATGATATCCGTGGCAAACAGCCGAAAGCAGATGAGGATGGTTGTAAACAAGAAAGAGGAAAATAGATGAGATGCTATGTGATAAGAGGGAAAAAACGATGGAATGGATATTTTGGGAACTCTTTTGCACCACTTCGTGGCTTTAAATGACTGATAAATAAGATGCTATATCAGAGTGGAAAGGGGTTTAACCACCTAGTGGAAAAAGAGGAAATATCAATCTTGGTTAAAAACTTTATTATAACTGCATCATAAAAAGACTCCGCATGAAGCAATTAATCTTTAATTGCTTCATTGCGGGGTGTATGGGTGAAGATGAGAGAATTTTATAGTGTTCGAGTGTTTGTGTATGTGACTGTTTATATCATTCATCTTCTTCCCTATATTCTAGAATATCTCCAGGTTGACAGTCTAGTTCCCTGCAGATAGCCTCTAAGGTTGAGAAGCGGATGGCTTTTGCCTTCCCGGTTTTCAGTATGGAGAGGTTGGCAGGCGTCAGATCTATCTTTTCGGCTAAATCTCCTAGCGAAATCTTTCGTTTCGCCATCATTACATCTAAGTTTACTATAATCGGCATAGGTTAGTTATTTTGGGATTTATTCGGGTTCTCATCTAATGCGTGCCACCAAAAGGTGTAGCGTTGTGTTAGTCTTTTAAAGGCATACAGACAGAAGCAAGTCCATCCAATGTTGATTGATATCCTCACTGCTTTGTTGTCCAACGATGGATGCAACACAAGGAAATAGATGAATGAACTTACAAACAGAGTGGTTGTCAAGGAAAGCATTAAATAAAAAATGCTTTTCCCTTTTGAGGGTAGAGTATTCTTTTCTTTCATAACTTTTCTTTTTTAAATGGTTAGGTCTTGTTCCTCTTTCATTTTTACTCCGATAGCAAATATCTCGGCAAAGAGGATAGGGAGGATTATTGCCACCCAGTCGGGGGAATAACCAACATAGCTGATGATTTTGTAACCCGGTATGCTAATTTGATTCATAGCTGCGCTTCCTGTTAGCCATTCTCCGATGGCTGTGAGAATTTTTAAACTTGCGCTGGTATATGCAAACCAACGTAGGCGTAGTACATTGGCTGGTGTAAATACTTTGCGGCGTGAGATGGAGATGAGCAGCCGGATTAATGAGTAAAAACCGATTAGAAAAAAGAATAGTCCGGGTATGGCTAACCCTATGACAAGGATATACCAGGCCGATGGCTTGGCATACGTTTCTATTTCAGTTACTGTATAAGGAAGTGGACTATCTACACGGTTGTTGTTCAGTGAATCGACTGTCGTTCCAGATAATGGCTTTACATTTAGTTTGACACGGGTTATCATGTGGTGTCCGGATTCATACATCTCTGTTGCACCGCTTTGTCCTTCTTCAAATCCCTTTTTGAAATCTTTCCAATCTTCATCCAATCCTCCGATGAAATTTGCAAGGATTGCAATAATGGCTATAATACCTAATATCCTGAACTTCTTCATACCGTATGATTTTTATATGGTTAAATCTTGTTCTTCTTTCATTTTCAATCCAACAGCGAATACTTCAGCAACCAGCAATGCGATGAATCCCAATATGAAGGTTGGTTCGGAAAACGCAAATATATTAGAGTATTCACATCCCTTGAGTTCCAAAACTTGTGCCGCTTCATAGTTCCCGATCATGATGGTGGTAAAAGAACAAATGAATAGAAGTATCAGTGACACACCCAGCTTGCGGAGAAACTTGACGTTCTTCCAACTGAAAATGTCACCACGGTTGATATTTCGGATCAAATAGAAAAATTGTATCAGGCAGAAGATACTTGCTAGGACCGAAATTAAGGTAGTGATTCCATTCGCCGTTCGGGATAGGCTGCTTCCTGTTGTCGGGGCTTCTATCAAACTTATGATTGGTTTGATGGAAGCCTGTGAGGAATTTTTCAGATTTGTCACGCTTCCTGTTTCTGCAAATAGGTCAGAAGGTATCGTACAAACTATTTTGTAGTCGGATATGTTAAGCTCCTTCCCTTTTTCTACACTTTCATATCCGGCTTTAAACCCGGCACTGACGGCTTGAACCATCAGACTGATTACCGTGGAAGTAGAAAGGAGCAGGCCGATAAGTACGCAGGCACAGAGAAGATTGAGTCTCTTTTTCATGATTGGTTGTGTTTGTTAAATGGTTATATCTTGTTCATTAATAGCTTTGACTTGTATGTTGGTAGGTTTCGGCAAGTATTTGTTCAGGTAGAGATACATACCTATAAAAACGATTATGGCTAGTACTAAGAGAATGTAAGTGATTGTTGTGCCCAAGGTCTCCATAGTCGTTTGGCTGAGTTCCTCTCGGGTGGCTGTGAACATGGTCCATGCGCCGAATGAGTTGTTGATAATGTGTCCCACAATACCTGGAACTAAACTTCCGGTGCGATAATATAACCATCCGAAGAGCAGACCGATGAGAAATGCAAAAGGTATTTGTGCAGGATTGCCGTGTATGATCCCGAATATGAGTGCGGAAACCAGTATGGCCCATTTAGGTGACCATCCTTTTCTTAGTAAATGTCCTTCTATAGCTCCACGAAATAAAAATTCTTCCAAAATAGGGACGACGATAGCAATGCTGAGAACACCGAAGATATTATGGCTCATCGAAATAAATAGTTCTTGATTAGTGTCTGTCAGATCGAGCGCTTCATTTAATATTCCTGCTATGAACTGTGCGGATAGCAGGAGAGGGATGCACAAGAGAATGATTTTTTTTGAAATTTCATACATACTCTTTTTATTGAACTTGACATAGTGGAAATGTACCAAGTGCCATGTCATGGCTAATGCGGAGAGTAACATACCGATGGATATTGCCATTGTCCCGG
>ENA-UACK01000396-UACK01000396.1-human-gut-metagenome-genome-assembly--contig:-NODE-396-length-10807-cov-4.929781_pt1 | contig 10807 bp, 9 predicted proteins | sample MGYA00243881_ERZ654229 | MGnify/ENA primary metagenome ERZ654229 (study PRJEB26926, sample SAMN06165278) | human gut metagenome | biome: ENVO:00009003; feature: ENVO:2100002; material: ENVO:00002003... | reverse complement strand
CACCCCTGGTTCGGAGCGCCGCCGTGCCGAAAGTCTTATAGACGGACACCTTGGTCCGCAGTTCCCGGCCCAGCTCCTCGGCCAGCCCGATACCGCTGCCCACGACCACGACGTCGATGTCGGTAGAAGGCCGCCCGAGGTAGAAATCGCGGACATACCCTCCGACGACGAAGGCCGGAACGTCCTGCTGGGCGGCAATCGCGGAGATCTGCCGGAAAACCGGCAGGGACAGAGGAGCTGTGGAATCGTTTTTTTTCACGGAATAAAATCAGAATTTTAACAACATTACGACCTACCCTCCGCATCCGTTTCGATACGGAACGGACGGAACTGCCCCGCGACGGCCCGTCGAAGAGCGAGCCATCCGCCGGGAAAGCGGCTTCGGAGCGAATGCCGGGCGAATTTTCAGAACGCCAGTTCACGGCGGTAAAGCCGCACGGTATTTTCGAGCCCGTAATAGAGAGCGTCGCAGATCAGCGCGTGCCCGATCGAAACCTCGTCCGTCCAGGGAATCCGCTCGACGAAATAGCACAGATTCTCCAGATTGAGGTCGTGGCCCGCATTGAGCCCCAGACCGCAACGGCGAGCCTCCTCAGCTGCCCGGACATAAGGCTCGATCGCCCGTTCGCGCCCGGCGGCGAAATCCCGGGCATAGGCCTCGGTGTACAGCTCCACCCGGTCGGCTCCGCACTCCTTCGCCCCCGCAACCATCTCGGCGACGGGATCGACGAAAATCGAAACCCGGATTCCCCTGGCCTGAAATTCAGCGGTCACCTCCCGCAGAAAATCGCGGTACTTCACCGTATTCCATCCGGCATTGGAGGTGATGGCGTTCTCGGCATCGGGCACGAGCGTCACTTGCGCCGGACGCACTTCGAGTACCAGTTCGCGGAACGAAGGGATCGGATTACCCTCGATATTGAACTCGGTCGTCAGCACTTTCTTCAGGTCGCGCACGTCCGAATAACGGATATGGCGGGCGTCGGGACGGGGATGCACCGTAATCCCCTGCGCTCCGAAGCGCTCGCAGTCCAGTGCCGCACGTACCACGTCGGGAAGATTGCCGCCGCGCGAATTGCGCACCACGGCGATCTTATTGATGTTCACACTCAGTTTTGTCATAAAAAACTCTATTTACCCAAAAACGACAGGCAATCCGTCAAACTTTACCCGCAAATCCGCACGGTTGCCCGCTCCTTTCGCTATCTTCGCACGCAGTGGATGCACCGTGATAATCTTCGGGTACAAATTCTCACAATTGCCCGGCTTTCACTATCTTTGTAGAAAACAGGATGCGCCTCGGAAAACTGGGAACAAGTTCCCGTTTTCTCCCGGCTTTCACTATCTTTGCCGCTGGATAGAAGGCAACTGGGCAATCTTTGCGTGCAAGCCCGCACGATTGCTCTCACCTTTCACTATCTTTGCGGAGGTAAAGTTAATTATTTTTCCAGACACGACGGATGAAAATCATACTTTTTTCCCGGCAGGGCGTCGTCCACACGGCCGGCGACCTGCATCAGATGTTCGACGCGATCGCCCGTTTCGGGTTCGATTACGCGGTCAATGAGGAGTTCGCTCCCCAGATCGAACGACTCACCGGCATATCCATCGATGCGGCCCACCGTTACGGGCGGCCGATGGGTCCCCAGCCTGCGGAGTCGGTGCTGGTATGTTACGGCGGCGACGGTACGCTTTTGGACGGCATTCACCGGCTGGGAGGGGCCGAAATCCCCGTCATAGGCATCAACTCGGGACATCTGGGTTTTCTGACGAGCGTACCCCGCAACGGCTGCATCGGCGATGTCTTCGAGCTGATCGCCGCCGGCAAACTCGAATGTCAGCCCCGATCGATGCTCGAGGTCACGGGCGACTTCGGCGACGGCATCTCGACCCGCTATGCGGTCAATGAAGTGGTCATCCAGCGCCAGGGCGCGGGCATGATCTCGGTCGAAACGTACGTGAACGACCAAATGGTCGCCACCTATCACGGCGACGGACTGATCGTCAGCACGCCGACCGGCTCGACGGCCTATTCGCTCAGCGTGGGCGGTCCGGTCGTCGCCCCCCAATGCGCCTGCCTGGTGCTCTCGCCCGTCGCGCCCCACAACCTGACGATGCGCCCGGTCGTGATTCCCTCGTCGAGTGACGTGCGGCTCAAGGTACACGCCCGGCACGCCGAAATATCGATCGCCACCGACAACGAAACCTGTCCGATTCCCGAAGGAGCCGAATTCAGAGTCCGCCTGGCTTCCAGACGCTTTTTTCTGGCGGTCCCGCACAATATATCGTTTTACGACACGTTACGCAAGAAAATGATGTGGGGAGTGGATATCCGAAGCTGACGAAAAACCCCTGTTTGCCGGAAATTCTTTCGCTTTCGGATTTTATTCCCTATATTTGCATGCTATGAGCGAGCAAAAACGCATACCTCGACACGTCGCCATTATCATGGACGGCAACGGACGCTGGGCCGCGCAACACGGGCTGGAGCGTTTCGAAGGTCATATCCGGGGTGTGGAGTCCGTGCGCCGGGCAATCCAGGCCGCGACCCGTCACGGGGTTCGCTACCTGACGCTTTATGCTTTCTCGACCGAAAACTGGGGACGCCCCGCCGCAGAGGTCGATGCCCTGATGGAGCTCTTCTGCAAGAGCGTAATCAACGAAACGCCCGAACTGGCTGCTCAGGGAGTGCGCGTGCGGATCATCGGCGACAAAAGCCGTTTCCCCGAAAAAGTAAAACACCACCTGGATCAGATCGAAAACCGAACGGCTACCGGGAAACGCCTTACGCTGCAACTGGCCCTCAACTACTCTTCCCGCAGCGAAATCGTCCATGCGATGCAGGGTCTGGCACGCCGTGCCGCAGCCGGCATCTTCTCTCCGGAAGAGATTTCCGAGCAGACGGTTTCCGAAGCGCTCTATACGGCGGGCTGTCCCGACCCCGACCTGCTGATACGCACCAGCGGCGAACAACGGCTCAGCAATTTCCTGCTGTGGCAGGCTGCCTACGCCGAACTCTTTTTCACCCCCGTATTATGGCCCGACTTTACCGAAGAGGATTTCGCGCAGGCACTCGACGAATATGCCCGGCGCGAAAGGCGTTTCGGACTGGTAAAAAATAATGAACGTATTCGGTAAGCGAGTGCATCACGAGTTTACTCGCTACACTGAACGGAGAGAATGAAGAAAGAAACTCTAGAGAGAAGTTAGACGACACACGATGAATCATCCAGGCAAAGTATTTCTGACACTGACGGCCGCCCTGCTGCTGCTCTGTCCCCAGATATTCGCGCAGGAGCCCTCCGGCGAGGCGGCTCCGCCCCCGGCCGAACAGACGGATCAGGACGAGGATACGAACCAGCTTTTACAGCAATTCGAAAAAGCCCCGACGCTCGAAGGCGGTACCCAGAAACTTTACCACATCCGCAACGTCAATATTCACGGGGCGCAATACATTGACAACAGCATTCTGCGAGCTTCGTCGGGTCTTATCCCGGGCGATTCGATATACCTGCCCAGCAACTTCATCTCGACAGCCATCACCCGCCTGTGGAACCAGCGCCTCTTTTCGGACATCCGCGTCGGTGCGACCATCGAAGGCGACAGCCTCGACCTGGAAGTTTTCCTGAAGGAACGTCCCCGCGTCAATTACTGGCGTTTCGAGGGCATCTCCAAAAGCAACCAGAAAGACCTGCTCGAAAAGCTCAAACTCAAGCGCGGCACCGAGCTTTCGGACTACGTGATCGACAAGAACTCGAAGCTCATTCACAAATACTACGCAGACAAAGGTTTCCGCAACGCCGAAGTATCGGTCCGCATCGACAACGACTCGATACTGAAGCAGGCCGTAAACGTGACCTTCATCGTCGATCGCAAACGTAAAATCAAAATCGGAGAGATCAATTTCACGGGCAACGAAGAATTTTCCGACAAACGTCTGCGCCGCACCTTCAAGAAAACCCACCAGAAAAGCCTCAACTTCTTCCGGGGGGCGAAATTCAACGAAGAAGATTTCGAAAACGACAAGGAGCTGCTGCTCGACTTTTACAATTCGAAAGGTTTCCGCAACGCCAACATCGTCGCCGATTCGATCTACGCGATCAACGACAAGCGTATGGGTATCACGCTGGACATTTCGGAAGGCAACAAGTACTACATCCGCAATGTTTCCTGGATCGGCAACTCGGTCTATGAAACCGACGAACTGGCTCGGATGTTCGGTGTCGAAAAAGGCTCGATTTACGACAAAAAATCGATGTACAAGCGCCTGGGCATCGGCGCCTACTACAATCCGGACGAACCGTCCATCACCAATCTCTACAAAGATCAGGGCTACCTCACCTCGCAGATCGACCCGGCCGAAATCATCATCGGCAAAGACTCGATCGACCTGGAGGTCCGCGTATTCGAAGGCAAACAATTCACCATCAACAATGTCGGCATTTCGGGCAATATGCGGCTCGACGACGAGGTGATCCGCCGTGAACTCTACACGCGGCCGGGCGAACTCTACAACCAGTCGCTGTTGTTCCAGACCATCCGCACCCTGGGTTCGATGGGACATTTCACGGCCGAAGCGATCGCTCCGGACATTCAGCCCGTCGTCAATTCGGACGAATTGGTCGATATCAACTGGCCGCTCGAGGAGATCGCCAGCGACCAGTTCCAGATCGCCGGCGGTTGGGGCGGCGGTACGTTCGTGGGTTCGGTGGGTGTCACACTGAACAACCTCTCGATCAAAAACTTCTTCAAGAAAGGCGCCTGGAGACCCTACCCGATGGGACAGAACCAGCGGCTGTCGATCAGCGCCCAAACCAACGGTACTTACTACAAAGCCTTCGCAATCAGCTTCACCGATCCCTGGATGGGCGGGCGAAAACCGAACTCCTTCACGATTTCGGCTCACTATTCCGATGAGAACAACGCCTATTACGCCTGGCAGAAAGGTACCCGTTATTTCCGCACCGCCGGTGTCGCGGCGGGACTCGGCAAGCGTCTGGACTGGCCCGACCCGTACTTCACGTTCTATGCGGAAGCCAGCTACGAGCGCTACATGCTGAAGGACTGGAACACCTTCGTACTCAAGAACGGTGCGGCAAACCTGCTGTCGATCCGCCTGGTATTGGGACGAAATTCGGTGGATCAGCCGATCTATCCCCGCAGGGGTTCCGATTTCAGCGTTTCGGTGCAGCTCACTCCTCCCTATTCGCTGTGGGACGGCAAGGATTACAAAAGCACGGCTTTAAGCGAACAGGAACGCTACAACTGGATCGAATTCCACAAGTGGATGCTCAAAGGCCAATGGTTCACTCCGCTGACCCGCAACGGCAACCTGGTGCTGATGGCCCGCGCAGAAATGGGATACCTGGGACATTACAATAAAAACAAGGTATCGCCCTTCGAACGGTTCGAAGTCGGCGGCGACGGCATGACGGGCTATAATATGTACGGTATCGACATTATCTCCATGCGCGGTTACGACGACGGAGCGCTCGATCCCGTAGGCAGCAACTATTCGTGTGCCTACAACAAATACACGATGGAGCTCCGCTATCCGCTCCTGCTCAAGGGACAGACCAACATCTACGTACTGGGATTCCTGGAAGGAGGCAACGGATTCACCTCGTGGAAGGAGTTCTCCCCGTTCAAGATCAAACGGTCGGCGGGTATCGGCGTGCGCCTCTTCCTGCCGGTCGTAGGCATGGTGGGAGTCGATTGGGGCTGGGGCTTCGACCCGGCCGCAGGACAGACCAAGCGCAGCGGCAGCCACATCCATTTCACGATGGGTATGCAGTTCTAAACCGGCGGAAGTTGGCAATAAATTTGAAGAAACAGGGTTATACTTATAAAAGATAACTAAAAAATAAACGGTATGAAACGGATCCTTTTGCTCGTACTCGCCTTCACGGCAGCCATAGGCTCGCTTTCGGCACAGAACTACATCGTGGTAAACAGCGAAAAAGTATTCAAGTCGATCGACGAATATAACAAAGCACTCGACACGCTCGACCAACTGGCCAAAAGCTATCAGCAGCAGGTCGATCTCAAATTCGAAGAGGTCGAAGCCCTCTACAACAACTATAAGGCGCAGGAAATGTCCCTTTCGGCTTCGTCACGACAGGCCCGGCAAAACCTGATTCTCACCCGGGAAGAGGAGGCCAGCAAATTCCAGGAGGAGATCTTCGGCCAGGACGGTACCCTTATGAAAAAACGGATCGAGCTGATCCAGCCGATCCAGAAACGGGTATTCGACGCCATTGCGAACTATGCCGCACAAAACGGGTATGAGCTGGTTCTCGATGCGGCTTCGAACCCCACGCTGCTTTACAATTCAGAAAAAATCGACCACACTCAGGCCCTCATCGAATTTATGAAAAAGTAAGAAATATCGAATCAAATCAATAAATCCGTATGAAAAAACTCATTAAATTAACCCTCGTGGTTGCCTTGGTACTGGGAAGCAGTTCCCTGTTCGCACAGAAGCTGGGCCGTATCAATCTCGAAGAGATCATTACCCTTATGCCGGAATACAAGGAGATGATGACCAACATGGAGGCGTACAGCAAAGATCTGCGCGACAACCTGGAAACGATTCAGGTCGAGCTGAACACCAAGTACAACGATTTCCAGAAAAACAAAGCGACCTACTCGGAGGTAACCCGCCAACTGAAGGAGAAAGAATTGACCGACCTGCAAAACCGTCTGCAAGAGTTCTACCAGAGCGCACAGGAAGACTTGCAGAAAAAGGAGAAGGAGCTGACCGACCCGATCGTCGCCAAGGCTCAGGAGGCCGTCAAGAAGGTGGCGCAAAAGGGAGCTTACGTCGCCGTATTCAATACGACCATCCCCTCGATGGTCTATTACGACGAAGCAGCCATGACCGATTTGAGCACCGAAGTCAAGGCCGAGCTGGGGATTCAATAAACGGCAACGCATCGACAACAAAAAGCGTCCGCTTCGGATTTCGAAGCGGACGCTTTATTTCTTCCAAAAGTCCTTTCCGAGCTGCGGAAATCAAAGTTCAACATATCCTTCCCCTGCCGACACGAACTCCGTGCAGACGAATCATCCTCGCCCGACAGCGGCTCCATACACAGCCCCGGCCGCCGCAGTGAAAATCCGGTACACCGCCCGCTCCGGCCCATATTCCCATATCGGCATCAGAACGGATAACCTACTCCGAAATTAAGCGCCGTATTCTTCCACTTGAAATTGTGGATCCACCGTTGTCCGGCAGGTGCATTGGGGTTGTGGATCTGTATGCCCCAGTCCAGACGCAGTACGGCAAATTTGATGTCCAGGCGCAGACCGATACCGGCATCGAAGCCCAGTTGCCTGTAGAAACTGTCGAAATGGAAAACCGCAGCGGGCGAAGGCGCGGAATGCCGGTCGGCAAACCAGATATTGCCCACATCGACGAACGTCGCTCCGTGAAACATCCCCCAAATCGGGAAGCGCAATTCGAGATTGGCCTCCAGCTTCATATCGCCCAGTTGTGTAGGGAAAACCGCATCTTCCGGCTCCGGAACAGCCCCCGGCCCCAACATACGGGGTGCCCAACCGCGCATGCTGTTGGCACCGCCCGCATAAAACAGACGGTCGAAGGGAATCGAAGTCGAATTGCCGTACGCCATACCGTAACCGCCGTAAAGCCGTCCCACGAGAGCCGTCACCTCACCGAGCATGATCTTGCGGCTCACACTCAAATCGGCCCGGAAATATTGCGAATATTGAAGACCGAAAACCTCGTAATAGTCCTTCCCGGCCGCCGGACGCGAGAAGAGGTGCATCAGGCCGTCGAGCAGGTTGCCCGCCATCTCGTAATTGAAGCGGAGCAGCGTCGCGTTTCCGCCCAGATGCTTGCGCTGATTGTTATAGACATAGCTGAACGAAAGGCCGCTGATGAACTGCGACTCGTAACTTCGCTTGAGATATTCGTTCTGGAGATGATCCAGGAAATCCTCCCTATTGACATACCCCATATCGATCACGTTGATATCGATCGGACGCAGCGAATAGCTCGAATACTTCAAATCGCTCCACGAATATCCCCAAGCCACGCTGGAAAGGGTACGCCGGTAATAAGGGCGATCCTGGAAATTGATGCCGAATTCGAGCCGGGTCCGGGGCATCTGGATCGACTGCCACCGCTGGGTTCGGAAAGGCAGCAGGAAACGGGGAAACTGCAAACCCATATTGACTCCGAATTCGATGGCGTTGCGCTTGCGGGCACTCGGAGTTTTCATATACTCGTACCCTACCGAGAACGAAACGTCGAAAGACTCCGCTCCCCGGAAAATATTGCGGTTCTGATACCCCACCGTCGCCCGCAATCCGTAGAAACTCGACGTCGTACTTCCTTCCAGCTCTATCTTATACCCCTGCTTCAAGGCCGGAATGCACTGGATGTCGCACTGGAGATAGCCCTCGCGGGTCTGATGTACCGAATCGGCCGGCTCCTTGCCTTCGCCCACGAAAGTCACGTAGTTATCCTTTGCCACACTGTCGGCCTGCTCGTTGAAAATGACGTTGGCGCTTTTGAAATAGCCCATCGACATAATCTGGTTGTACGTCTGATCGACCCGGTTAATGTTATAGACGTAGTTCGGATAGATCGGCACGATCTGTCGCAGCACCGAAGGACGTATGTTGGGACGCTTGTTGTCCTTGTGGTACACCACGTTCAACCCCCGGTAGTAGATCGTGTCGAGTCCCTTGCGGTAGTCGGGAGCAATAGCCGCCGTAGGATCGTAATTGGGAAAAATATTGATCTGGTCGATACGGTAAACCGTATTGTTGCGCAGAATCGGATAACCCTGCTCGTTATAACCGGCCAGATGCTGCTTGACGATCATCTTCAGGTCCACCAGATGATTGCCGCCGAGCGTGTCGGCTTCATACTCGATGTTATTGACCGTAAAATTGTAATAGCCGCGCTGTTTGAGGTAGGTGGTGATGCGCTGCCGCTCCTGGTCAAGGACCTCCATGTCGAACACCTCGCCCGTACGGAGCAGCGAATGTACCGTATCGGGCAGGATGATCTGCTCGAGGAACCGATCGCGGAAATCGTACGAAAGGCGGTTGATGCGGTAAGGCTCGCGCTGTACGGTGCGGTAGGTGATGAAAGCCCGCTTTTTCCGCGACGTGGTATCGACTTCGTAAGTCGCCTGCGAAGAGAAGAACCCCCGATAGTCCATGTAAACCTTCAGGTTGCGGACCGACTGCTCCGTGAGGCTCATATCCAGCAGCACGGGCGCTTCGCCGATACGCCGTTTGAACCGGTTCCACCAATTATCCTTTTCGGGATCGGCCTGCTCATAAACCCAGACGTAAAAATTGAGTCCCAGGAACCGTTTATTCGGATTCTGACGGATGAATTTCCGCAGGTCGGAAGCCGGAATACGCTCTTTTTTAGGCGTTTCCTTATCGGCTTCTACGGTCACCTTCTGCACCAGATAACTTTCCTCGGGAAGTTTGCGCGTGACACTGCACGACACCCCCGCGAGCACCGCCAGCAAAAAGACGAATATGACCGGCAACCGTTTCAAGACTTCCGTTAATTGTTGAAGAAACCCTGTTTTTTCAGCAGCGCGAAATAGTTGCGCGAAATAGCCAGGTTATCTTCGGCACGATACCTGTTGCGCGTGAAAATCTGTGCCAGATTCGGCAGGCCGTTCTCCTCGAGCAGCCGCCGGGTCTCTTCCGACGTCTCCTTCTCGGCCCAGAGTTCGTCGATCTCCGACGAGGTGTAATGATGGTATTTCTCGCAATGCACGACCGCATCGAGCGGCAGGCGGTCGGTCAGTTCGGGCGACTCGTCGGGATGCCCCACCACGATCGTCGTCACGGGAATCACCCCTTTGGGAAGATCGAGGATGCGGGCGATCTCCTCGGCCGTATAGATGGTCGTACCGAGGTAACAGATTCCCAACCCGTGCGCTTCGGCCTCGACACACAGGTTCTGCGCCGCCAGCAGCGCATCGGTCACCCCGTTGAGAAACCAGGCGAAATTATCGTAGCACGGCTCGGCATCGCGCTGTTCGCACCACATCGAAAAACGGTGGACATCGGCACAAACCGTAATCACGCAGGGAGCCTGCGTAACCATCGGCTGATTGAAATGACACGGGGCCAATGCCTCGCGCAATTCCCGGCTCTGAGTAACGATCAGACTGTAAAGCTGCATATTGCCGCACGTCGAGGCACGCGAGGCGGCTTCGAGCATGTCTTGCAGCACCTCCGGCGCAATAGGCTCAGAGCGGAATTTTCGGATCGAACGGTGTTTTGCAAGCAATGTTTTCATACGGATTATAAGTTACGTAACAAATTCACGCAAAAGTAGTAAAACTTTTAGAATTTTATTATTTTTGTCCGCGTTAAAGCTGGTTGGAACCTATTTTGCAGCGCCCCAGAAAAACCCTCTTCCGTCCCGGACATACACGCGTTTTCAGGATGCAAGAGAAGTGCCGAACGGCTCCGACCTCCGAACCGGAATAGCGACAAAGCCGATATTTCAGAACAGATGCAAATGCGATTCGCAAAATACGAAGGTGCCGGCAACGACTTCATCCTGCTCGACCTGCGGAACGGCGGAGCGACTCCCCAAAGCGCGGAGATCGCCCGTCTGTGCGACCGCCATTTCGGTATCGGAGCCGACGGTCTGATGACGCTCGCCGCTTCCGCCGTATCCGGCTGCGACTGTTCGATGCGCTACTACAACGCCGACGGCTCGCCGGGCGAGATGTGCGGCAACGGAGGCCGCTGCTTCGCCCTGCTGTCTCTTATACACATCTGACGCTGCCGACGA
>ENA-UACK01000377-UACK01000377.1-human-gut-metagenome-genome-assembly--contig:-NODE-377-length-11070-cov-3.822878_pt1 | contig 11070 bp, 10 predicted proteins | sample MGYA00243881_ERZ654229 | MGnify/ENA primary metagenome ERZ654229 (study PRJEB26926, sample SAMN06165278) | human gut metagenome | biome: ENVO:00009003; feature: ENVO:2100002; material: ENVO:00002003... | reverse complement strand
TTATAGAAATAGCATATTATAATATCAACAGGACTCCCCACACCTCTCACGTAAGTGATGTGTCCCATGGGGAGACATTTTTATTTTGGGAGAAATAATAGTGGATATAAGCGATGGTGTACGGGAAAATCATAGTAAAGCAGGGCATGATTATCAAATTATAAAACAGCCGAAAACCTATGAACAGCAAGTGGAACTTATCAAAGAAAAAGGCTTTATAGTGAATAATGATACGGAATGTATCAGTTTTTTAAAGCAGGCAAACTATTATCGTTTATCTGCTTATTTTCTTCCGTTTAGAAAAAAGAATGGAACATATTTTGCAGATATAAGTTTTAATAGAATTCAACGAATTTATAAGTTTGATAGTAAATTACGAGGAGTACTGTTTAATTGCATAGAGAGAATTGAATTACATTTAAGAACACAACTTGCTTATTACTGTGGACATGTCTATGGATCTTTGGGGTACATGGATAAGAGTATTTATAATAAAAAACACAATCATGATAAATTTAGAAAACTACTGAATGTTTGCATAGAGGAAAATAAAAACAGTTTAGTTGTTAAGCATCATAAGGAAAAATATGATGGAAAATTTCCGATATGGGTAATTATCGAATTCTTTTCGATGGGGATGCTGTCTTATTTTTATGCGGATTTACAATCGGGCGATCAGAAATATATAGCAAAAGAGATATATGATACATCAGTAGCGTGTTTAAAAAGCTGGTTACGTTGTATTACTGACTTAAGAAATCGATGTGCCCATTATTCAAGGTTATATTATTGGTCATTTACGGCATTACCTAAAATGCCAAAGGAATCTGTAGCACCACAAAATAGAAAATTCTTTTCCCAGATATTAGTTCTTAAACTATTGTATCCCGATAAGAAAGAATGGAATAGCAAGGTTATGACAGAATTAAGGGCTGTAATAGAAGAATATGAGGATGACATATCGTTAAAACATATAGGGTTTCCACAAGACTGGTATGAGCAGTTAGAAAGATAGACAAACAAGGGATCACAGAAATAATTTGTGGTCTCTTGTTTTTATCAATCAATAGGAATCTCCTTTTGGTACTAGACAGAGACTGCCGAATTCATTACAATGGAACTAAATCGGAATAGTAGTATATTTATTTTAACATGGAGGAAGAAAAAATGGAAATTGTTTGCTTGGACTTAGAAGGCGTACTGGTACCAGAAATCTGGATCGCATTTGCAGAAGAGACCGGAATTCCGGAATTAAAGAGAACAACCAGGGATGAGCCGGATTATGATAAGCTTATGAAATACCGTATCGGAATTTTAAAGGAGCACGGTCTTGGATTAAAAGAGATTCAGGAGACAATCGCAAAGATCGATCCGATTCCGGGCGCAAAGGAATTTTTGGATAAACTGCGTGCCATGACACAGGTGATTATCATCAGTGATACGTTTTCCCAGTTTGCAGGTCCGCTTATGAAAAAACTCGGATACCCGACAATTTTCTGCAACTCGCTTGAAGTTGCCGATAACGGAGAGATCACAGGCTTTAAGATGCGCTGTGAGAAGTCCAAGTACACAACCGTCAAGGCATTACAGTCCATCGGTTATGATACCATCGCTAGCGGAGACAGTCACAATGATCTTGGCATGATCCAGGCCAGCAAGGCGGGGTTCTTATTTAAGAGTACCGATGCGATCAAGGCTGAGTATCCGGATATTCCTGCATACGAGACGTACGATGAGCTGTTTGCAGCAATCAAAAAAGTGATTGAAGGATAATTTGTCGGAGATGAAAACAAAGAAGGAAGCTGTTGCATGAATGCACAGCTTCTTTTTTGTTGTATCGTTTTTTACAATACATGTGTTGGGAGAGAGGGTATGATAAGGACAAGTTAAGAAAAGTAATTGGTTCTTGGAAAAAACATAATGGAGGGCGATACATCGGAGATGTACCGCAGGCGATACCCCATACGGGGCACCGCAGTAGACAAAGGCGTCTATGAGAAATCATAGGCGTCTTTTTGATTTTCACGGAAACCATACATGATTACACATAGAAAGGAAGGAGTTATATGAGCAGCAGAATTTCAGAACATCCAATCCTTGGAGAACAGCAGAAAGGGAAACTGGTTACATTCACCTATGACGGTAAAGAATTACAGGGATACGAGGGAGAGCCAATTGCCGCAGCATTAAAAGCCGCAGGCGTGATGGTTCACCGTTTTACCAAAAAGGAACACAAACCGAGAGGAATCTTCTGTGCGATCGGAAGATGCACCGACTGCGTGATGGTCGTGGATGGAAAACCAAATGTCCGCACCTGCATGACACCGCTTGCAGAGGGCATGAAAGTCCAGACACAGTACGGCGTATCGGATAAACCGTTTGAAGAACAGTAGAGGGGAGTGAGTAATATGAAGCGTTATGATCTGATTATCGTAGGAGCCGGTCCATCCGGATTGTCTGCAGCAGTTGAGGCAGCAAAGCGGGGACTGAAAGTTGTAGTATTTGATGAAAATGAAAAGCCGGGTGGACAGCTGTTTAAGCAGATCCATAAATTCTTTGGATCAAAGGAACATAAGGCAAAAGTCAGAGGTTTTGTGATCGGGCAGCAGCTGTTGCAGGAAGCAGCGGATGCCGGTGTGGAAGTTGTGCTGAATGCAACCGTTATCGGCATGTATCTGGATAAAGAAATTGTGGTAAGGATCAAAGAGAAGGTTCATCACTACAAAGGAGATTCCATAATCATTGCTACAGGAGCCGCAGAAAATATGGTTACCTTTGAGGGCTGGAATCTTCCGGGAGTCATCGGCGCAGGAGCCGCACAGACGATGATGAATCTGCACGGGGTAAAACCGGGAAACAAAATTCTGATGCTTGGTTCCGGAAATGTCGGTCTGGTCGTATCCTTCCAGCTGATGCAGTGCGGCTGTGATGTGGTTGCACTGGTTGATGCAGCACCCCGTGTCGGTGGGTACGGAGTCCATGCAGCAAAGGTTGCACGAACCGGTGTTCCATTTTATCTTTCCCATACTATTGTAAAAGCAGAGGGCGAGGAGTATGTGACCGGCGTTACGATTGCGGAAGTGGACGAGCATTTCCAGTTCATTCCGGGAACCGAAAAGTATTTCGATGTGGATACGATCTGTCTGGCAGTCGGACTTTCTCCTATGTCGCAGCTGTTGAAGATGGCGGGCTGCGAGATGGAAGACAATCCAAAGCGTGGCGGACAGGTTCCAATCTGTGATGAATATGGCGAAACCTCGATCAAGGGCATTTTCGTAGCAGGCGATGTATCAGGGATCGAGGAAGCCAGCTCTGCCATGATCGAGGGACGTATCGCAGGAATCGCAGCTGCCCATTACCTGGGATATATGGATGAGGAAGAATTAAAGACAAAGGTAAAAGAACAGGAGGATGCACTTGACGGACTGCGCCAGGGCATGTTTGCTCCAAAGAATCGTGGAAAACTCATCGAGAAGACAGAAGAAGGAATCGATATTTCCATGAATCTTCTGAAAAAAGGATATGTTGCAGATGATGAAATCGAACGCTTCCCGGGCGTGACACACAAAGTCGGTGTTCATCCGGTCATGGAATGTACACAGAATATTCCGTGTAACCCATGTCAGGATGCATGCCCGAAGCATTGCATCAGGATTGGAGAAAATATTACCTCCCTTCCGGTGGTAGATCCGGATGTGGATTGCATCGGATGCGGTATGTGCGTGGCATCCTGCTCCGGACAGGCAATCTTCTTAGTCGATGAAACGTATGAGCCGGGATTTGCAACCGTGACGCTTCCATATGAATTCCTTCCACTTCCGGAAAAGGGAGAAAAGGGATACGGAATGAGCCGGAGCGGTGAAAAAATCTGTGATGCAGAAGTGGTATCCGTCAGGACATCGAAGGCATTTGACCACACGAATTTGCTGACGATTAAGGTGCCGGCAGATATGGCAATGAAGGCCAGATTTTATCGTAAGGCAGAAGCCTGATTCACAGAGGAGGAAAAAATTATGCATGAGATTAATGATAGATCAAGAGATATCGGACCTTTCGTACCGGGACCGGATGACGATATGATTATCTGCCGGTGCGAGGAAGTAACCAAAGGGGAAATTCGCAAAGCGGTGCACGATGGAATGTTCACACTGACGGAGATCCGCCGGTATTTAAGAACCGGCATGGGACTCTGTCAGGGACAGACCTGTGCAAAGCTGGTCAAAGGAATCGTGGCAAGAGAACTGAACGTATCCCCGGCAGAACTGGAACCGGCAACATCCCGGGCACCGATGCGTCCGATCGAGATGCGCGTGTTTGCGGCAGAGGCAAAGGAGGGCGAGGAAGATGAAGAATAATGCGGAAGTAGTAATTATCGGTGGTGGAATCATCGGATGCGCAACAGCTTATTATCTGGCAAAAGAAGGGGTTTCCGTGATCGTACTTGAAAAAAGCGATCATATCGGAAACGGTGGTTCCTCAAGAAACGGAGGCGGTGTAAGACAGTCCGGACGTGATCCGAGAGAACTTCCGCTTGCCATGTATGCCGTGGAACACATGTGGCCGACACTGTCCGAAGAACTCGGTGTGGATGTGGAATACCATAAAGAAGGAAACCTTCGTCTCGGAAAGACAGCAAAGCACAAAGAAATCTTACAGGGACTGACGGACCGTGCCGTTGCACTGGGACTGGATGTGCGGATGATCGATGGAAAAGAAGTGCGTGAGATCAACCCATACTTAAGCGATGAGATTACGGTTGCCAGCTGGTGTCCGACCGATGGACATGCCAATCCGCTCGTTGCAACCCTCGGTTTTTACAAGAGAGCCAGAGAGCTTGGCGCAGAGTTTATCACAGGTGAGGATGTGCTCGAGATCCAGAAGATCAAAGGAAAAGCCAGACGTGTAGTAACAGAAAAAAATGTGTATGAAGGAGAAACCATTGTACTGGCATCCGGATACGAAAGCCGTTCGATTGCAGCGAGTGTCGGCATTGACATCCCGATGCGCAAAGAGCTGATCGAGGCACTGGTTACGGAGGCTGAGCCAAAGATGTTTCCACAGATGCTTGGTACCGCAGATGCGGATTTCTACGGCCATCAGACGAATCATGGATCTTTTGTATTCGGAGGTGCTTCCGGATTTGAGGCAGAAAACCGTGACAATGGGCATATGATTACTTCAAGTATCACTGCTCCGTGCATCTGCCGGGGAATTATGAAATACATTCCAAAACTTGCCGATGCAAAGATCGTCCGTACCTGGGCCGGATATGAAGATCTGTGTGCGGACGGAGTACCGGTACTCGGACCGGTTAAAGAAGTGCCGGGACTGCTGTTAGCCTGTGCTTTTACCGGACACGGATTTGGAATTTCACCGATTGTCGGAAAACTGTTATCCGAACTGGCCATGGGAAAAGAAACCACACTGGATCTGCATGAACTGCGGTATGACCGGTTTCAGGCAGTGATCTAAGATAGCAGGATTGTTGTATAAAAAAGAATACAGGAGTAGCAATCAAAAAGATAGTATGGTATATTATAAGCACGAATAAGTAGCAAAGGCGCTATAGTAGGTGATACTATGGCGTCTTTTTTGTTTATTTGCTTTGATATTCCATACCTCTGAAAACATAAGGAGGAAATGCATATGGATACCAGGATTAAATTTTTATATTTGAGTGAACCGGATATGATCAAGGCCGGAGTAAAGAACATGGATCAGTGTGTGGAGGCAATGGAAGATCTGCTGGTTACATTGAACAAAGGCGATTATGTGATGGCCGGAGTCAACCATAATTCCCACGGTGCACAGGTCATTTTTCCAGATGATCCGCAGTTTGAGGGAATGCCGAAAAATGCAGACGACCGCCGGTTTATGGCGATGCCGGCATATCTTGGAGGAAAATACCAGATGGCCGGAATGAAGTGGTATGGAAGTAACTGTGAGAATAAAGCTTCCGGTCTGCCGCGTTCCATTCTGATGATGATGTTGAACGATAAAGATACCGGGGCGCCACTGGCACTGATGTCTGCAAATCTTGTCAGCTGTTACCGTACCGGAGCAATTCCGGGAGTCGGGGCAAAATATCTGGCAAGAAAAGATTCCGAAACGGTTACCATTATCGGACCGGGTGTTATGGGAAGAACCTGTCTGCTGGCTTTTTTAAGCGTCTGCCCGAAGATTACTACGGTAAAAGTGAAAGGAAGAGGACAGCGTTCCCTGCATGCATTTGAAGAGTTCGTAAAGAAGGAATGTCCGCAGATTCAGCAGGTCATCGTATGTGATTCGATGGAAGCGGCCGTAAAAGACAGTGACATCATCTGTGTTACTTCCACCGCACCGGTAAAAGAAATCGATTTCCCATATATCGCAGAAGACTGGGTCAAAAAAGGTGCACTCATCTGTCTGCCATCGGCTGCACGGTTTGATGATGATTTTCTGATCAACCGCTGCAAGAAAGTGGTGGATAACTATAAACTGTATGAAGCCTGGGCAGAGGAATTTCCGTATCCGAGTTATGAGATGGTACAGATCATAGGTTCCAAGTTTACGGATTATCTGCACGAAGGACGGATTCAGCGGGAAGATATTGTAGATATTGCCGATATCATTAATAAAAAGCATCCGGGACGGGAGAGCGATGATGAGATCATTGTATACTCGGTAGGCGGTATGCCTGTTGAGGACATTGCCTGGGGCGGTACCGTATACCGCAATGCATTAAAAGAAGGTATCGGCGTGGAACTGCCTTTATGGGATCAGCCGGATATGGCATAAAAGGTACGCCTTTTTAAGTACTTTTTGCCGGGCGGCCCTGGCAGAGGTTTAAGTACAAGGGGCGAAAGAAAATGAAAAACGTCATGCCAATGCAGCCGTATCTGGTGCTGGATACAGATGATTATGAGGTAAAAAAAGAAATGAAATCCGGAATCTCCCACTTTTATGAATTTTCCAAAAAGAAAAATTCAAAGGTAGAGATGAAAGCGGTGCCGGATGGCAGTGTGGACCTGTTGTTTGGAATCGGAGAGCAGGATGTTAAGACGTATATTGGCGGAACGGTTCTTGCCGCAAAAGGCTGGGAGTTTGAGGACGGACGTTCATATTTTGGGGTCCGTTTTCAGCCGGGAAGCTGTATTCTGCCGGAAGAACTTTCCATCCGGGATCTGGTTAACAAAGACCTGGAGATAGATGGCAATCTGTTTGGAGATCACATGACCGAAAAACTTGCCGGGAGTAAAAATATTTCGGAGCGTGTCAATGTGTTTACGACGGAATATGCAAAACTGCGTGGAAAAGAACTGGCGGATGGCATACAAAAGCTGGAAAATTATCTCAGGGAGAGAATTTATGATACCGATGGATGCATTTGTATCCGGCAGCTGGCAGAGGAAACCGGATATTCGGAATGTTATATCCGGCGTGTTTTTCAGCAGGTGCATGGAATTTCGCCAAAGAATTTTGAACGGTTTGTCCGGTTTCAGAAGCTGCTGCATGTCATAAATAAAATGCCGGAGAGGATCCGGCTGGATGCATTGGCGCAGCAGTGCGGCTATTATGACGAAGCACATATGATCAAAGATTTTAAACAGTATGCCGGGATTACCCCACAGGGTTATGAGCGGCTCATTACAGGAACAAAGATTCCGGAACTGGAATTGTAAAGAGCATTATACCAAGGAGGAAAGACTATGAGTTTGTCAAGAATTGAAGTAATTACAGGCATGTCAAAATTTTCCAGCTTAAAAGCAGCACTCAGCAAAGCCGGTGTGCGGGGAATGACCGTGATGCAGGTACTTGGATGCGGTGTGGAAAAAGGAACCAGAGAGTATGAAGTGGATGAGCTTGAAGAGATGGAACTGCTTCCAAAACAGCAGATCAATATTGTTGTGGAAACGGAGCGTGTGAATTCCATCGTAGAGATCATCAAGGAACAGCTGTATACCGGTCACATCGGAGATGGAAAGATCTTTATCTATAAACTGGATAATGTCATCCGCGTCCGCACCGGTGATGAGGGCGAAAAAGCGTTGTAGGGGATGGGGGTCTGTTTATGGAAGAAAAGAAGTTAGGACTCAAAAGTGTTATTTCTGTTTCTGTAGGACTTGTCATTGCAACGAGTTGTCTGGTTTCACTCGGACAGGGCGCAGGGACGATTGGCGTGACCTTTATTTTTGCCATGGTAATTGCCTGTCTGTTTAACATGACAACCATTGCATCCCTGTCGGAACTCAATGCCCTGATGCCGAATACGACCGGGGGACTGGCACAGTATACGCTTGCCTGCCTGGGACCGTTTCCGACGATGATTTCCATGGTGGGAGGGTATCTGTTCTGCAATGTATTGTCTTCCGGTGTGGAAGCCTCAATTTTCGCATATGCCATGGGAGAAATTTTTCATCTGCCGATTCCAAACTTTTCCTATACCGTTCTGGTGACGGTCATTCTTCTGATTGCCAATTTAAAGGGTGTGGATATGTTTGCAAGGATTCAGGATGCAGTGGCATATCTGATGGTCGGATCAATGGTGATTATGGGTGTCATCGGCATGCTGGGACTTGGCACAGGAAAAAAGGTGAGTCAGCCGATGGTTCTTTCCGCAGACTGGAAAACGATTGTTTCCATGACCGCAGTTGCATTCTGGCTGTTTATTGGTGCAGAATATGTGATTCCGATTTCGAAGGATGTCAAAAATGCCAAGCGGAATGTACCGCTCGGTATGTTTCTTGGGCTGGGACTGATCTGTGTTGTGCAGTCGGTTCTGGTGTTCGGATTTCACAATTATACCCCATGGGACAAGCTGGCAGATTCTGCAGCCCCGCATCTGCTGTACGGGGAAAATCTTCTGGGAAATGTCGGAAAAATATGGATGGCTTTTGTGGCGGCGCTGGCACTGATCAGTTCCCAGAACTCTGCGATCAACGGGCTGGCAAGTATCTGTCAGGGAATGGCAAAAATGAATATGATGCCGCGCTGCTTTAAAAAACTGAACAAAAACAATGTGCCGTTTGTCGGTGTGTGGTTCATCAGTATTCTGATTCTTGTATTTGCATTTATCAGCAGTGATTCATCGGATGCAATTTCCTTTTTTATTCTGGTTGGATCGGTATTCTGGATGGTGTCTTATATTTTTGCACATATTGATGTGCTGGTACTGCGGCACCGTCTTCCGAAAGCACCAAGAAGTTTCAAAGTTCCGTTTGGACCGGTGCTGCCGCTTGTCGGAATTGCAGGTACGGTGTTTATGATCTGTAATATTTCGACAGATCCGACAGAACGCAATGCGATTCTGCTTTTGTCCGGAGCCGTATTTCTTGCATTGGGTGTGTATTCTTTCTTCTGGATACGGTTTAAAATGAAGATGCCGGTTTTTAAAAGTGTTCCTGTGGAAAAAGTAATGGCAATGGAACACGATATGTATGATACGATCCGGAAGCGCCGGGGAATTTGGCGGTAGAACTTGACAAACCGAGCAAAAAGGATTAAAATATAACAATAAAAGAAAACCGATGAGAAAGAGAAGTAAGCTTATCTGGACATCACAGAGAGCTGCAGGTGGTGTGATGCAGCATGAAAGGATTTGCTGAATGGACTTTTGAGGGCGGCCTGAAAAAGAAGCAGATTGCATTTAGTAGGTGTCGCCGGGAACCGAACCCGTTATCAATTCGGCACATATGGATGTATGTGACAGAGTGGACAATTCATTGTCAATTTGAGTGGTACCGCGATAAGAGAGCAAAGGCTTTATTACCGTCTCAGGATTTTATCCTGAGACGGTTTTTTTATTCATCGGGAAAAAGGAAAAGGAGAGATTATTATGAAAAAGAAAGTATTAGCAGTGATTTTGACAGCAGTATGCACCATGGGTCTTATGGCAGGATGTGGAAACAGTAATGTGGGAAATACAAACACCCAGAAAAATGCGTCCTCAGCAGAGGACGGTTATAAGATTGGAATTTCCCAGTTCGCAGAACATGGATCATTGGACAATTGCAGGGAAGGCTTTTTAGAGGGTTTAAAAGAAGAAGGGATTGAGGAAGGAAAAAATCTGACGGTTGATTATCAGAACGCGCAGACCGATACCGGTACAGCAAGCACGATCGCAGACAGTTTCGTATCCGCAAAAGAGGATCTGATCTGTGCAATTGCAACACCGTGTGCACAGAGTGCTTACAACTCTGCCATGAATGCAGATATTCCGGTAGTTTACACAGCCGTATCGGATCCGGTTGCTGCAAAACTTGCCAATGAAGACGGTTCCTGCGTGGGAAATGTTACCGGTTCTTCCGATGTGCTTCCGGTGGAAGAACAGTTAAAAATGATCCGTGCCATGCTGCCGGATGCCAAAAAAATAGGTATTCTTTACACAACGAGCGAGACAAATTCCTGCAGTACCGTAAAAGAATACCAAGAACTTGCCGGAAAATATGATTTCGAGATCGTGGATACCGGAATCAACACTTCTGCAGATATAGACATGGCGGCAACAGATCTGGTAAGCAAAGTAGACTGCCTGTGCAACCTGACAGATAACACCGTGGTAAATGCTCTGCAGACCGTTCTTGACAAGGCAAATAATGCAAAGATTCCGGTATTCGGAAGTGAGATTGAGCAGGTAAAATCCGGATGTGTTGCTTCCATGGGAATTGATTACTATCAGCTTGGAATCGAGACCGGAAAGATGGCAGCAAAGATTTTAAAGGGTGAGGAGAAAGCTTCGGAGACTCCGTATATTACAGCTTCCAAAGCAGAATTATATGTAAACACAGCAGCAGCCGATAAGATCGGAATGAAGCTGGATGCATCTTATGTCAAGGATGCGGCTCAGACTTTTGATGAGATTACCGTAAAATAATCATATTTGGGAAAGATAAGGGGTATCACATGACATTGGTATTAAGCGTACTGGAACAGGGTATGATCTATGCGATCATGGCACTCGGCATTTATATTACGTATACGATTCTGGATTTTCCGGATCTGACGGTTGACGGAAGTTTTCCGCTTGGAGCTGCAATTTCCGCGGTACTGATCACGAAGGGAGTAAATCCAATACCTGTCTCTTATACACAT
>ENA-UACK01000354-UACK01000354.1-human-gut-metagenome-genome-assembly--contig:-NODE-354-length-11372-cov-3.650084_pt1 | contig 11372 bp, 8 predicted proteins | sample MGYA00243881_ERZ654229 | MGnify/ENA primary metagenome ERZ654229 (study PRJEB26926, sample SAMN06165278) | human gut metagenome | biome: ENVO:00009003; feature: ENVO:2100002; material: ENVO:00002003... | reverse complement strand
TTCCTCTACGTCTCGTGGGCTCGGAGATGTGTATAAGAGACAGGAATAATAGGAATGAATAGTGAAGAAATAATGGTCTCAAATGATTTCAATGGAGAGGCATGGCATATATTAGATCAACTTTTGACGCATAAAAAAACGCTATATATGAACCTTGTTAATCAAACTGTAGATATTGATGAATGTAAGAAGTTTATTGAGTTTGCAAAAATACTATGGTAAATTTGTAAAAGAATTTGGCGAAGGTGTTAATCGTATGTGTAATGAGTTGGAGCAGGTGGGACTAAAAGATCCTGTTTATCATACAAATGCTTTTATGTTGCAGGTGGTTATTTATAATTCAAAAGTTGGAAAAACTATTGTTGAAAAAACCGCTGATTCATTAAAAAAATTGGCTGTTGCAGTCAATAAGTCGTTGATTGATTACCAAAAGCCGGCGATTGGAGAAGAAAAGTCGGCGATTGACGATCAAAAATCGGCGGTTGATAAGTATGTATTCATAGAATAAAAATGAGATATAGAGTTTTCCTGAATGTAAAAGCTCTATGTGTGGAAGTCAGGAGAAGATAAAAACTGAATTGGTTAAAGGCACAAATTTGGTTTAAGTAACTCTTATAATGAAGATGGGGAATGTCATAGAAAATGTCGTAGAAATGTCATAGAAAATGTCATAGAAATTTTGAGAAAAATCAAGTGGCTAAAATAAGAATATTCTAAGAAGAATCTTTCTAAAGAGTGCGTGATTCTTAAAATGATTTCTGAAAAACGAATATTTCAAAGTTAGTCTCAACGAAGTCTCACGAGATTTGAGACTGAGTGAGACTCTATGATATAGCAAAACGCGATAAAACCGGGATTTGCAGGTAAATTATATGGAAGGTCTTGTTAAAGAGTATGCAAATTTTCTGAATGATGATAAAAAGCCTGCATCAGAGAAATTTTGGGAACTTGAAAAACGGATAAAAGAAGATAAGCGTCATCCAGGAGTTATCATGGAGATGAGTAAGTCAGAGGTAATATGGGATATCGTTCGTCTTATAAGATTGAAAGTAATTACATATGATGATTTATCAGATTTCAGTGATGAATTAAAGCAGGAAGTAGAAAGAATCCTTGAAATGAAGTAGAAAATAAGTATGGAGATTGCAGTATTCGGAAAGGAATAATTATGACTTTAGAAAACAAACTTAATATTACGGATTCCACGGAACTGGCCAGAATGGAAGAAAAGATAAGTAAGAAGAAGGCTGTTGAATTATTTGAAAATGAATACCTGAATCAATATGAAGTTGGAACCTTTCAGATGCTGGCAGCGATTCATAAGTACCTGTTTGATGAGATCTATGATTTTGCCGGAAAAATACGAACGGTAAACATTGCAAAGGGTAATTTTCGATTTTAAAGCAGGCTTTGACGGACAAAGTTGATGATAAAGAAGTGTATATGAAAGGCATTGACCATAGTTATTATTATGAAGGTTATGCTGTGTACAAGGCGCAAGATTTATAAGTATATCCGCTGTTATGCGCATGGATGGAATGATTAAAAAGATATGCAGGAACAGGGAGTTTGTTCCTGCATGGAAATAGCTGACTGGCTGTTTTTCTTGTAAAGAAATAAAAAACAAATGTGGAGAAACAATATGAATTGGCAAAAACTATTTGCATCACATATTTTAGAGCGGGGATATGATTATTATTGTGATGGTGCAGTTGAAAATATAGAGATCGGACGCGATGATTTACGAGCTGATGTCGTTGGAACCGAGGACTACGAGGTTGAGATTTCCTTAAATGACGGGAAAGTCACAGATATGTACTGTTCGTGCCCCTATGCTGCAGGTGGAAATAATTGTAAGCATATGGCAGCGGTGTTATATGAATGGACTGCGGATATTATGGATGCAGATGAGCCAGAAGATACAGACAACGAGGACGAGGACGATGATGAGGATGCGGAAAGTATGGATTTATTTAAGCCTGCAGTTACTGTCTGTGATTATAAGAAAAAATCAGCTGCTGTGGAAAAACTGGTGACATCTGCAGAAAGGGATATTGTGCAAGCATTTCTTGTGTCTGTCTTGGCAGAAGATAAAAAATTATTGCTTCGTTTTCGGAATATGGTAAACAAATGTGCAACAAACGAGGATGTCGAAGATTATTTTGAACAGATTGATGAAATAGCGGATCGTTATCTGGGAAGAGATCATTTTATCAATTATTATCAGGCATATGATTTTATGTTGGAGCTGGAAGAAATCATAGATAAAGATGTCCGTCGCATGATTGATAATGGAAGCCACATAAGTGCGTTTCATGTGATGAACCATATTTTTGTGTTGTTGGGGAATGTCGACATGGATGATTCCGGTGGGGAAACAAGTATGTTGGCAGAGCAGATTTATCAACTGTGGTTAGAGTTGCTTACTAAGGTTAATGCACAGGATAAAAGGAAAATGTTTACCTGGTTTACCACGCATATGGATGGTTCTGTTATCGATTATTTGGAAGAATATATCGAACAGATCATTATGGAAGAATTTAAGGAACCGGAGTACGAGCAGGATAAACTTTCTTTTATGGAGGAAATGATTGAGAAAGCAGAAAAAAAGATTCTGGTTGGAGCAGAGATTATGCGGTAGGTAAATGGACGGTAACATATCTGAAAACATTAGAAGAGAAAAATGCACCAGAGGATCAGCTGGAAGAAATATGTAAAAAATACTGGAACAATTCCGGGGTAAGAAGATATTACATAGACAGATATTTTGAGAAAAAAGAATATGATCGTGTGCTTCAGGTATTGGATGAAAGCATCGAATTGGACAAAGCGTATCGAGGTCAGGTTTTAGAATATAACCAAAAGAAAAAGGAGATTTATCGTTTACAGGGAAACAAAAGTGCGTATATCGAACAACTTTGGAAATTAGTACTTGAACAAAGTGCGGGAGATTTAGACATTTATAAAGAATTGAAAGCACAATATTCAGAAAAGGAATGGCTGATAAAACGAGAAGAACTGTTCAAAAAACTTCCGGCAAATGCACATATAGACAGATTGTACAAGGAAGAAAAATTATATGACCGGTTGCTTGCATATGTATTAAAAAGTTCTGGATTGTATGCAGTGCAGTCGTATGAAAATGTTCTGAAAAAAGAATATCCAAAGCAGATTTTAAGTAAATATCAGGGTGAAGTAAACAAGATGGCTTCTTGCACCGGAAATCGAAAACATTATGCAGATCTGGTAGCGTTGCTGCGGAGAATGAAGCAGATTAAAGGTGGATCTGAGATTGTGGAAACAATTGTCGAAGAATGGAAGATAAAATATAGAAATCGTCCGGCGATGATGGATGAACTTAGCAAATTATAAACGCATGCGACTAAGAAAGATACCGTTGATTTTATGCAGACTAACAGATAGATGTAAAGGTTATTGATGTGGTATGTAAAATCATAGACGAAGTTTCATTTGCAGGGACTGATTCCGTTATGCATGGCACGATAGAAAAAATGGCAGAACACTGACAAAAAGTTATGGAAAATTTTCCTGATGAATTTATAAGTTCATCAAAGTAGTGAAACTCATGCAGGAATATGTTATACTAAAGGCAGACAAAGCTGGAGGATGTGACACAGAATATTTTTGTGTTCCGTGTGGTGGAAATCTGCATTTTATTATGTAAGTAACAGTGTAAACAGTATTGTGCGCAAGTCCATGGAAAATGCAATGCGTATGGTACAGGCGGCTTCCATGGATGATATGACGGGACTTTACAGCAAAAATAAACTGCTTGAAACAGTGGAACATATGGAGCCAAAAGAACGCCCGGTTGCGGTTATTTATTGGGATGTCAACCAGTTGAAATATGTAAACGATACGTTTGGTCATTTGTACGGAGACCAGCTGATTGCCAAAATTGCGGGATCCATTCGGGCAGCAGTGACGAGTGAGGAAGCCAATGCTTACCGTTACGGTGGGGATGAATTTCTTATGATTATTCCGGATGGGACACAGGAGATTGCAGAAGATGTCATTGAAAAGTGGAGGCAGGTGATGAAGCCGATTCAGAAAAACAGTGAGATTCCGGTATCTGCCTCCGTGGGATATGCCGTGGGAAAATATGAAAATATAATGGAACTGATCGAGATCGCAGATCAGAGAATGTATAAGGACAAACAACTACGCCGCCAGTAGCGGCGTATTTTATGGCTCAGAGGGATAACAGAACCGGAAAGGGGATAGAGAAAATTTGAAAACAAACAAATATGAAATAGATATGTGCAATGGTTCAATCATGGATAAACTGATCTCGTTTGCACTCCCACTCATGCTGTCTGGAATTTTACAGCTGATGTTCAATGCGGTGGATATCATTGTTGTGGGGCATTTTACGGGAAAACAGGCACTGGCGGCAGTGGGATCGACCACGGCACTCATCAACGTGTTCACCAATCTGTTTATCGGAATTTCGCTGGGGGCTAACGTGCTTGCGGCACGTTTTTTTGCGTCCGGCAGGGAAAAAGAAATGTCAGACACGGTACATACCGCCATTCTGCTGGCACTGATCAGCGGAATTCTCATGGCTGGAATCGGGGTAATCAGTGCAAAGGGTGCGCTGCTTCTTATGGGAACGCCGGACAATGTCATTGCACAGTCAACCCTTTACATGCGGATTTATTTTCTGGGGATGCCGTTTTTTATGCTCTATAATTATGGGGCAGCGATTCTGCGTGCGGTGGGAGATACCAAGCGGCCGTTGTTGTTTCTGGTGATTTCCGGATGTGCCAATGCGCTGCTGGATCTGATTCTTGTGATCGGTTTTCATCTGGGTGTGGCAGGCGTAGCTACTGCGACGATTACGGCACAGATGATCTCCTGCATTCTGGTTTTGTTATGCCTGTACCGCACCGACAGCTGCTATCAGCTGCGCTTTTCGAAGCTGAAAATAAAAAAGGTTTATCTGCTGCAGATTTTTCAGGTGGGAATTCCTGCCGGGATTCAAAGTACGGTTATTAACTTTTCAAACGCGCTGCTGCAGTCTTCCGTGAATTCCTTCGGAGATACGGCGATGGCGGGGTATACAGCGGCAAATAATATTTTGGGATTTTTGTATATGTCGGTAAATTCCATTACACAGGCATGTATGAGTTTTACGAGTCAGAATTATGGTGTGGGAAAATATAAACGTATGGATCGTGTGCTGATCGACTGTCTGATTCTTACGGTCAGTGTTCCCCTGCTGCTGGGATGTGGCGCATGGCTTTTCGGACCGCAGGTACTTAGTATATATACGAGAGAAAAGGATGTGATCGAGAGTGGCATGGAGATTCTTGCCATTACAACAGTGCCGTATTTTTTGTGTGGCATTATGGATCTGTTTCCCGGAGCACTGCGGGGGATGGGACATTCGGCAGTGCCGATGATCCTGTCGGTGATCGGTACGGTCGGAACGAGAATTCTCTGGATTTTTGGATTTTTCCCACATCACAAATCGTTGTACTTCCTGTTTATTTCTTATCCGGCATCCTGGATCATCACGATTGTGATGCAGGTCATCTGTTTTTATTTTGTGAGAAAAACGGTGCGCAGGGAATTGATGCGGGGATAAAACGCAGCGTAAAAAATGTGCCCAAAAATCGGAAACGATTTTTGGGCATTTAGTTTCTTGAAGAAAGAAAAAGAACATGCTACCATGATGGAAACTAAAACAAAGAAAATAGTTTCCTTCCGGCAGAAAGGATGAAAAGAATGAATAAAGAACTGAAAGAGAACATTATGCAGGGAACGTTGCAGGCATTCAATCAAAAGGGTTTGAAATTTACGATGGATGATATTGCAAAGATTTTAGGGATCAGTAAAAAAACGATTTATCAAGTGTTTCGTGATAAGGAGGCTTTGTTTCTGGAAACGGTGGACTATTTGTTTGACCGGATCAAGGACAGTGAGCAGAAGATCGTAGAGAATCCCCAAATGGATACCCTGCAAAAGATTCACACAATCCTTGGTGTGATGCCGGAATGTTATCAGGATGTGGATTTTCGACAGTTATATCAGTTAAAAGAAAAATATCCGGAGATTTATCATCAGGTGGAAGTACGGCTCGAAACAGGCTGGGAAACAACCATTGCCCTGTTGGAACAGGGCATGCAGGAAGGTGTGATCCGTCCGGTCCGGATTCCGATTTTAAAGATGATGCTGGAAGCATCGTTAGAGCAGTTTTTCCAGCGCGATATCCTGTTGCAGAATGAAATTACTTATGCGCAGGCATTGCAGGAGGTTGTCGGGATTCTGATGTATGGAATTGCTTCGGAGAGGTAAAACGAAAGGGGAGCATAAAGAAGCATGGAGAGGTTGTATTGGAACAATGACTGGAAATTTGCCGAAACATGGGAAGAAGCCATGAAAGAGGCAGTATATCCGGAAAATGAGATGGAGGATGTGCGGCTGCCGCATACCTGCAAAGAGCTTCCGTATCATTACTTTGATGAGCATGCGTACCAGATGCTGTGTGGATATCGCAGACATTTTATGGCGCCGGAAGCGTGGCAGGGGAAAAGTGTGGAACTGACCTTTGAGGGAGTGGCGCATGATGCGGTTGTTTATGTCAATGGGACAGAAGTGAAAGCGCACCATTGCGGTTATACGGCATTTTCCGTGGAACTTGCAAAATACCTGAAATATGGGGAGGACAATGTACTTGCGGTGCGTGTCGACAGCCGGGAAAATTTGAATATTCCGCCGTTCGGATATGCCATAGATTACATGACTTTTGGCGGGATGTATCGTGAGGTTTACGTGCAGGTGAGAAATAAGACACATCTTGCAGATGTATTTGTCAAGCCACAGATACATCCTCTGCAGGTGACTACAGAGATTACGGTACAGAATATTTCGGATGGGATAACGTTGCAGCAGGAAATCCGCAAAAAAGGCGAGGGTGCATATAGTCCCCTGGGACAGAAGCCGGTAAAACAGACAAATGTGCAAACCGTTTTTCCGGTGCAGGAGATCTGTTTGTGGGAACCGGAAAATCCACATTTGTATGAAATCCGGACAAGTTTGTGGAAAAATGGAGAAATGATAGATGCGCGTGTGGATATCACAGGGTTTCGGGAGGCCGGATTCCGAAAAGATGGTTTTTATCTGAACGGAAAGAAACTGCGGCTTCGTGGGTTAAACCGTCATCAGAGTTATCCGTATGTGGGATATGCAGCGCCGGCATCCATGCAGATTTTCGATGCCGATATTCTCAAAAAAGAACTTGGCGTGAATGCTGTGCGCACTTCCCATTATCCGCAGTCGCAGGATTTTATCCGTCGTTGTGATGAAATTGGTCTGCTTGTGTTTACCGAGTTTCCGGGGTGGCAGCACATCGGGGATGAAGAATGGAAGCGGCAGGCGGTGCAGAATTTAAAGGAGATGATCGTGCAGTACCGCAATCATCCTTCCATTATTCTCTGGGGTGTGCGGATTAATGAGTCGCAGGATGACGATGTTTTTTACAGGGAAACAAACCGGGTGGCACATGAACTGGACGATACGCGTGCAACCGGCGGAGTGCGGATGCTAAAGAAAAGCCATCTTCTGGAGGATGTTTATACGTACAACGATTTTCTTCACGATGGCAGACATCCGGGGTGTAATCCGAAACGAAAAGTTACACCAGATATGAAAAAACCGTATCTGATCAGTGAGTATAACGGGCATATGTTTCCGACCAAGCCGTTTGACGATGAGGAACACCGGACGGAGCATGCAATCCGTCATGCAAATGTATTGAATGCGGTGGCACAGGAGCCGGACATTGCAGGAAGTTTTGGCTGGTGTATGTTTGACTATAATACGCACAAGGATTTTGGTAGCGGTGACCGGATCTGTTACCATGGCGTGATGGATATGTTCCGCAACCCGAAACTTGCGGCGGCGGTGTATAGCAGTCAGCAGGAAGATACACCGGTTTTAGAACTGAGTTCTTCGATGGATATCGGAGAGCATCCGGGCGGAAATCGCAGCGGAAACTGGATGATTACAAATGCGGATGCTGTGCGGATGTTCAAAAACGGCAAATTGATCAAAGAGTATCATCGGGAGGACTCCCCATATCGTGCACTGGCGCATGGACCGATTCCTGTGAATGACTTTATCGGAAATGCGATTGTCGAAAATGAACCGATGAAACCGAAACAGGCCAGACTGATGGGGCAGCTGCTTAACATGACGGCGTATTACGGGCTGAACAATCTTCCGGCAAAGTTCTACCTTCTGGCATTGCGGCTGATGGTCTGCTATCACATGAAACCAAAGGATGCGGTTGCGCTTTACACACGTTATGTCGGGGACTGGGGGACGACTTCCACGGTCTATAAGTTTGAGGCTGTCAGGGACGGAAAAGTGGTAAAGACCGTGATCAAGGAGCCGATGCAGCAGGCACATCTGGAGGTGAAGGTAAGTGCACATAACCTGACCGAAGGCAGAACCTATGATATGGCGGCGGTTCGTATCCGGGCGCTGGATGAAAATGGAAATGTGCTGGGTTTTTTCAATGAACCGGTGCAGTTTGAAGTGAAAGGTGTTCTGGAACTGATCGGTCCAAAGACCATATGTTTACAGGGAGGTATGGGTGGTACTTATGTAAAGACGACCGGACAGGCCGGAGAAGGAATTTTGACAATTGAAAATGCGCAGACGGGGAAAATCTGTGAACATTTTCAGGTGGCACGGGAAGAGTAAGGGGGAAATACAATGAAATTATCAGCAAAAGAAAAAACGGCATTCGGCCTGGGGGCTGTCGGAAAAGATATGGTATATATGCTTTCGGCGAGCTATATTCTGTATTATTACCAGGATGTTCTCGGAGTAAGTGCGATGGCAATGGGAATTATTCTCATGGCAGCGCGGGTGTTTGATGCATTTAACGATCCGATTATGGGAGTAATTGTTGCAAAAACCAGAACACGCTGGGGAAAATTCCGTCCATGGCTTCTGGTTGGAACCCTGTGCAATGCGATCGTGCTGTATCTGATGTTTGCCGCACCGCCGGCATGGAATGGAAGTGGGATTGTGGCATATGCAGCCATTACTTATGTTGTGTGGGGAGTTACCTATACCATGATGGACATTCCTTTCTGGTCGATGATTCCGGCATTTACAGAAGGCGGAAAAGAGCGCGAAAATTTAACAACTATGGCGCGTTCCTGTTCGGGTGTCGGTTCCGCTCTCGTTACGATTATTACGATGAAATGTGTGTATATGCTGGGACAGGGAAATGAGCGCACGGGTTTCCGCTGGTTTGCACTTATTGTTGCGGTATTGTTTGTGCTGTTTATTACGATCACCTGTCTGACGATCCGGGAAAAATCCACGGTTCATATGGAAACACCGACCGTACGGCAGATGTTTTCGGCGCTGATTCACAACGATCAGGCAATGACGGTTGTCATCACCATTGTACTGATTAACTGCTCTTTGTATATTACGTCCAATCTGCTGTTGTATTTTTTCAAGTATGATGTGAGTGGGGAGAGCTGGTATAACAGCTATACACTTTTCAGTACATTTGGCGGAGCGGTACAGATTTTGTCCATGATGGTATTGTTTCCGCTGCTGCGGAAGTTTATGAGCAGTATCCGTGTGTTCTACCTGAGCTTTGGAATGGCAATCGCAGGGTATGCGATTCTGCTTGTGCTGATGATTGGCGGTCATACTGTGCTTGGAGCCCTGGTGGTGCCGGGCTTTTTGATTTTTGCGGCATTTGGCATGCTGACTGTGCTTACCACGGTATTTCTGGCAAATACGGTAGATTATGGGGAAATGAAAAATCACCGCCGTGATGAAAGTGTGATTTTTTCCATGCAGACGTTTGTTGTGAAACTGGCTTCGGGAGTTGCCGTGCTGATCGCAGCGATCTGTCTGTCTCTCTGTAACCTCAAGCAGGATACAAGTGCGGCGGTTGTTGCGCGTGCAGCGGATTCTTCGGTGCTGGGACTGCGGCTGACGATGGCGGGAATTCCGATGATCGGTCTTTTCATCGCGGTATTGGTATTTCGGAAAAAATATATTTTGACAGAGAAAAAGCTGCAGGAGATTAATGCAGCAATTAAAAATCAGGAGAACTGCTAAAAGAAAGGATGACAGCTATGATTCGTAAAATTGGACAGGCATTCGTACTGGATACGGCACATACAACATATGCATTTTCCATTCTGCCGGGGGGACATCCGGAGCATCTGTATTACGGGAGAACTATTCATATCGAGCATCCGGATGATCTTGAAATTCTTGTGGAAAAGCATGTGTTTGCACCGGGAAATGTGAATATCTGTGAAAAAGAGCATGCCGGTTTTTCGCTGGAGGATGTGCGGCTGGAAATGTCTTCGTACGGAAAGGGCGATATCCGTGAGCCGTTTGTTGAGGCCATTCTTTATGATGGGGCAAAGACTCTGGATTTCCGCTATGAAGATGCCGTTATTACCGGGAAAAAAGATGCGCTGGACGGACTTCCGGGTTCCTATGGAAGTGCGGGAGAAGTGCAGCAGCTGTGTGTGACAATGGTGGACCGGCAGTATGATCTGAAGCTGTTGCTCTACTACTATGTCTATGAGGCGGCAGATGTGATCGGACGGAGTGCGAAGATCGTCAATGCCAGCAGTCAGGATGTACAGCTTACCCGTCTGATGAGTCTGCAGCTGGATTTTGATGACAGTGATTATATTTTTACGACATTTCGCGGCGCATGGGCGCGGGAGATGCACCGCTGTGACCAGACGCTGACCGGTGGCAGAATTGTCAATGATTCTTTTACCGGAACCACGTCGAGCCGGGCAAATTCGTTTGTGATGCTGAGCCGTCCGAAAACGGGAGAAGATCAGGGAGACTGTTACGGATTTCATCTGATCTACAGTGGAAATCACTGTGAGACTGCGGAGGTCAGCAGTTTTGGAAAACTCCGGCTTCTTACGGGGATCAATCCACGGGAATTTTCGTGGAAACTGGAGCCGGGAGCACAGTTTCAGGCACCGGAGGCCTTTATGACCTATGCGCCGGATGGATGGGGAGGCATGAGCCGGCGGATGCATGCGTTTATCCGGGAGCATATCGTGCGCGGATATTGGAAAAACAGGCCGCGCCCGGTACTTTTAAACAGCTGGGAGGCCTGCTATTTTGATATCAGTGATCTGGAGCCGGAGAAAGTTCCTTATGCGAAGCTGTTTTCCGAACTTCTGGGCAGTCTTCCTACGAGAACGCACAGCCTGGAAGAATTAGTGATTGAGAAGAATATGTGGCTTGGAAATATAAGGGCTTATCTGGAAGCGTACACCAATGCAGATGATATCCGGCATGTCAGGCTTAAATTTGCGATGGATATCAGC
>ENA-UACK01000330-UACK01000330.1-human-gut-metagenome-genome-assembly--contig:-NODE-330-length-11944-cov-6.257213_pt1 | contig 11944 bp, 9 predicted proteins | sample MGYA00243881_ERZ654229 | MGnify/ENA primary metagenome ERZ654229 (study PRJEB26926, sample SAMN06165278) | human gut metagenome | biome: ENVO:00009003; feature: ENVO:2100002; material: ENVO:00002003... | reverse complement strand
AGATTCCTCTACGTCTCGTGGGCTCGGAGATGTGTATAAGAGACAGACATAATATATATTGTAAAATGAAAAATCAAATGATATAATACAAAATATATTATGTTTATATATTGCATTATGAGGATTGGGTCGAATGGGAAATAATACATCCGTTTTAATAAGATATTCGAACGCAAACCGATATAAATTTCAATGGTATGCGGAATTTTTACGATTTATTGGTTATTTTGTTTGTGAATATTTAAAAGAAGACAATGATTCAGACGAATTAGATGAATACATTTATGACATAGAATTTGATTTGGATAATGATGAAAAAACAGAAATTTATGATGGTATATTACGTGAATTTAAAGGAAATGAATATGAATGTAATTATTTGAAAAATGTATTTGAAAATTATAATTTATTTCAGGCGGCTGTTACACTTCAATATTTTAGCATTAATTCGACAGTCACATATATGGCAGGTAAACATTTTAAAGAGGCTGCCAATGAGCTAGATATATTATATAAAAAATATTCAGACACTAATATCCAATATGAATTTAACTATGCACGACTATATTGCAGACAAAAGGCAAATTTAGCGTGCTTTTTGTGTAAAAAGCCATTATATTATACTGAGAATGAACTTGGCAGTATGTGTTCGCAATTTGCTGACGAGTTTCCTGGTGAGAACAATATCTATATGTTGCTCGGATTGATATTTGAGAATTCTAGTCGTAATAAGATGAATGCAGTAAATGCTTTTATTGAGGCAAAAGACAGGATAGGCGAGGAACCGTACGTGTCAAGTGTACTTTATAAGATAGGTAAGGCTTGTGAGGGAGAGGAGAATCTGCGTTGGTTGATGAATGATGCGTATGAAAATGCATATAACATAATGCCGAAATACCGTAATATATATAAAGTAGCACAACAATATATGAAGATGGAAGTTTATAATGAGGCAATAGAATATTTTGAAGAATGTTTGTGTAAGCTTGGCAATAGAACCGACTATATGGATCCATTAGAACAGGAATATTTATTCAAAGTCAATGCTCATTTGTCGTATCTGAGTATTCGTAACAATGATTATTTTAGTGCAGTAGAATATGCTGGAAATGCCAAGAAACTTAAACAACGTATAAAAGATGACATTGATGATAAGGATGGCTTTAATAGATTTTACTATGAAGTATATGGAAATACTGAATGGAATGTAGAAGAGATTATAAATATTGAGCTGAATAGAATGGCTGAAGATAATATTGATCAATATCTAGGAACCGCATATCATAATATGGGATTAGATGATATTGCCACAAAAATTTTAAATACTGCAGAATGATAGAGTGCGTAAGATATTTAATGATATTTTACGCATTTCTTTTTAAGAAGGGAAGGTAGTAAAAATGAATAACAAAAGAGAACTGTTGATTGTACAAGATGAGCAAAGAGATTGGAAAAAGGGTGAACATGAGATATGGCATCCATTATATTTAGATGGATATAAAGTGGGGCTTAAAAATATATTTACAAAGGCATATGAAGAGGACACCGAACAAAGCAGAAAGAAGCCTAAAAGAATCATAACGGATGAACAAAATAATATTTTATCATTTATTGGAAAACGTGGTTCCGGTAAAACGACAGCAATGGACGAATTTTGCAGAATTTTGGATTCGTTGGATGCAAAAGAAGAAAGTAGATGGTGGATTAAACAGACTGAAAATAGAGAGATATATGATCAGCTAAAGAATAGATCGTTTAAATTTCATATTTTACAGCCTATAGATGCATCACTTTTTGACGAAAGTGGCGATTTGCTAATTCATTTATATAAAGACCATGGTGATAGTGGTGTTTTAAAACTATTCAATGAAATGCATTCATTAGAATTTGATGATGCACTTATAAATGACTATCTGGCAGATTTATGTGGGGGTAACGTGAATGATTCTCTTATTGATTGGATTGATGACTTGCACGAAGAGATAGAGGATAATGACAAAAGAAAAGAGCGTCATGAATTGTTATCTCTAATTGGTAATGTGTCTGTTTTATTTGACGATTGGGATGATGCGGACTTTTAAGATATAAGGTGTCAGACCCCAATGTGGTCAACATTGCACTTATGTAAGGCAGGAAGCGAAGAGAATGCATTGAAACAAGTGGCTCAGAAATATGAGCATTGTATCCGAGCAGGGAAGACGATTCCATCACAGATGTGTCCGTGTACGACGGTGGATTGGTTGGTAAATGAAACTAATAGAAAAATAGATTAGGAAAGGGATGAGGAAGATTGAACATCAATCTAATACCAATAATATCCTCATCACCAACATCCAGCGTTTCTCCATCCGCGATGGTCCAGGCATCCGTACGACAGTTGTTGGCAATGATACGGTATTAGGTATCGGAGATTTCTCTAATCAAACAATCAATTTTCTGCAAAATAATCAAGGGAGGTCAGTCATGGGATTATCGGATGTTATTAAAAATCTGGAGGGGTGCGGACTGGCACTCTATGAATCGAAGATTGCTGGTTATCTTTCTTGTAAGGTAATTGGCAGTGGGATATAATAATTACAGAGCATAGAAACAGTGGAATAAACAGAGGAGAATGGATTGTTATGAATTATGAAGGTATTTTAGAATTTAAGGGAACATGGAGAAAGTATCAGGCAAGAGTTTTGGAACATGCTGACAGGTACATATCAGATGGAAAAATACATATTGTTGCGGCACCCGGTTCCGGAAAAACGACCCTGGGAATTGAAATGATCCGCAGGCTGAACGGAAAAGCACTGATTTTAGCACCATCTATTACAATTAGAGAGCAGTGGATTGCAAGGATAGAGGAAGCCTTTTTATGTGAGGGTATCAAAGGGGAAGAATATCTTTCACAGAATTTAAAACAGCCAAAGGCAATCACTGTGGCAACATATCAGGCATTGCACAGTGCTATGACAAGATTTCAGGGAATGCAGGAAGATGCAGGTGAGGAGAGTGGCACAGGCACAGACGAGTGCCTGGCGGAAACGGAGACAGAAGAAGTAGATTACAGAGGTTTTGATCTGGTCGAGACGATGAAAGAGGCAGGAATCGAAGTGCTCTGTCTGGATGAATGCCACCACTTGCGAAGTGAATGGTGGAAAGCATTAGAAGAATTCAAAAAACAGTTGAATTACCTTAAGATTATAGCGTTGACAGCAACACCGCCGTATGATTCCACACTGGCTATGTGGACACGGTACATGAATATGTGTGGAGAGATTGATGAAGAAATTACGATACCGGAACTCGTAAAAGAGGGAAGCCTCTGCCCACATCAGGATTATGTTTACTTCAACTATCCAACAAAAGAGGAAGAGCAGGAAGTCAGACATTTTGAAGAACGCAGTAAAGCAATGACAGAAAAAATCATGCAGGATACACAGTTTCTTACATATGTGAGAAGCCATAAGGGGCTGAGTGGGCAGCTCTCTGATGACCTGCTGCTGGATAATCCGGCATATCTGGCATCATTGTTGATTTATTTACAGAGCAAAAATATTGCATTTCCGTCCAGATTACAAAGGCTTTTAGGGGCAAAAAAATTACCATCAATGAACGCACAGTGGATGGAACGTCTGTTACAGGGATTTTTGTATGATGATGAGGATTCATATTTGTGTGACAAGACATATCGTGAATTATTAATTGCTGATTTAAAATCTAACGGTCTGATAGAAAAGAAAAAAGTTGTCATGACGAAAAGTGCGGCAGTGGAAAAAATGCTCACGAATTCTCTGGGAAAATGTAACAGCATCCGTGATATTGTATTCCATGAATACGAGACATCCGGTCAGAATCTGCGACTGCTTGTTTTGACAGATTATATCCGGAAAGAATATGAAAAAACAATTGGAAATACAGAATACGATGTAAACTCACTAGGGGTGCTCCCATTTTTTGAAATGCTCCGACGTGAAAATGAAAAGAAATACAAACAAATTCGTTTTGGTGTACTTTGCGGGACGATTGTGATTATTCCGGCGGAGGCAAAAGATGCGCTGGAACAGGAGATTGGAACAAGTGGAAAAGTTACGTTCAGTAGGATCGGCAATCTTTCGGAAATAGATTATCTTAAAGTAACAGCTGTTGGAAATGCACATTTTCTGACAGGGGCGGTAACTGCTGTTTTTTCAAAAGGCTATATGCAGGTGCTGATCGGTACAAAATCGTTGTTAGGGGAAGGATGGGATTCTCCTTGTATCAATTCCCTAATCCTTGCAAGCTTTGTCGGTTCATTTATGTTAAGTAACCAGATGCGTGGACGCGCTATACGTGTGATGAAAGAACAGCCGGAAAAAACAAGTAACATCTGGCATTTAGTGTGTCTGAGACCATGGAACGAAGTGCTGAAGGCAGATGACAATCAGATTAGTGACGATTACAGTATGCTCGAACGAAGGTTGGAACATTTTCTTGGTCTGCATTACTCAGAAAATACAATTGAAAATGGAATAAAACGGTTGTCAATTATTAAAACTCCATTTAATAAAACTAATGTTGACAGGATTAACAGACAAATGTTGAAAATGTCAGGACAACGTGATGCGTTAAAAGAACGTTGGAATAGTGCACTTGCAATCTATGACAAAATGGATATTGTGGATGAGACAGAGGTAAAAGACAAATTTGTTACGAGTGTTGTTTTCTGGGATGCGATTCTTACAATGATTCTGTCAGGAATTTTGTGTCTGATTGGCATGATTGGGGCAGGTGTTGTGGCGGCAGCATCCAAATCGGGAAGCTTAGCCGGAGTATGTTACTTCTTCATTGTTGTTGGATTGACTGGAATTATAATGCGTTTTCCGAAAATATTCATGCTGGGCAGTCCACTAAAAAGATTAAAGGCATTTGGAAATGGAATCTGTAAAGCATTGGAGGAGCAACGGCTTCTGGAAGAAACACATTGTAAAGTAGTAGCAGAATCGCTGGGACCGGATCACCATATTATTTATTTGTCAGGTGGAAGTGGCAGGGATAAAGCGTTGTTTGCACAGTGTGTCAATGAATTTTTTGATGTTATAGACAACCAGCGTTATATACTTGTAAAAAGGAAAAATCGAAAAGGACTGAATGGTTTCTATGCCATTCCAAATTGTTTTTCTAAAAAGAAAGAGGATGCAGAACGTTTTGCAAAATGCATGCATCCGTATATCGGAAACTATGACTGCATATATACAAGAAATGAAAAAGGAAGAGAGCTTCTGTTAGAAGGCAGAGTTAAGGCACTTGCCAATCGGGAAGAACGTTGTATTTCACACAAAAAAGTAAAAGGGGCATTAGAGTAGCAGATTATTTTTATGCAATTTTACCACTTCACCGCATTGAAATTTAATGTTTTTTTTATAAAATATGCAAAATATGACAAAAAGTACTGGACAAAATGTACTATATAGGGTAAAATGCATATATGCAATCAAGCAACACATTTGAAGGTTGTGCAGATAGTATTGGGTATATTTTACGAATTGGGGGGATTTTTCATGAGAATATATCAGGCTAAGGATTATGCAGATATGAGCAGAAAGGCTGCAAATATCGTATCGGCACAGGTGATTATGAAGCCTAATTGTGTATTGGGACTGGCTACAGGCTCTACACCTATCGGCTTGTATAAGCAGCTCGTTGAGTGGTTCAAGAAGGGGGATTTGGACTTCTCAGAGGTTATGACGGTGAATCTTGATGAGTACAAGGGATTAAGCCGTGAGAATGACCAGAGCTACTATTATTTTATGCATCAGAATTTGTTTGATCATGTGAATATTCCGGTTGAGAATACTCACCTGCCAAACGGCATGGAGCCGGATTCACAGAAGGAGTGCAAGCGCTATACAGAGCTGATTCAGTCTCTTGGCGGTGTTGATTTACAGCTTCTTGGTATCGGACACAATGGTCATATCGGTTTTAATGAGCCGGGCGAGTCTTTTGACAAGCAGGTACACTGTGTGAATCTTACAGAGTCTACTATTGAGGCTAATAAGCGCTTTTTTGCATCGGCTGATGATGTTCCGAAGCAGGCTTATACAATGGGCATCAAGACCATCATGCAGGCTAAGAAGATTCTTATTGTTGCAAGTGGTGAGGATAAGGCAGAGATTGTTCACAAGGCTTTCTTTGGACCGATTACACCACAGGTGCCGGCTTCTGTATTGCAGCTGCATAATGATGTTACGCTTGTAGCGGATGAGGCTGCACTGAGCAGACTGTAGATGTTTTTTAGTTGAGAAGGTACATGTATATGATAATAAAAAATGCAAGGGTATTTACAGAGGATGGCAGCTTTATGCAAGGTGATGTTGTCGTTAAGGATGGCCGTTTTGACAGTGTTTTGGAGAGAACAGCTGACACGGACGCGGCTAATGACAGCGAATCGCAGGAGATTATAGATGCATCAGGTCTTATCATGATACCGGGTCTTGTGGATATTCATTTTCATGGATGCAAGGGAGCTGATATGTGTGACGGTACCACAGAGGCACTTGATGTGATTACAGCATACGAGGCTTCTGTCGGAGTGACGAGCGTGTGTCCGGCTACTATGACCATTCAAAGGGATGAGCTTTTGAGTGTCATGAAAAATGCCGGTGATTATAATTATCATGGTGGTGCACATCTTGTAGGTATCAATATGGAGGGGCCTTTTATCAGTCCTTCTAAAAAGGGCGCACAGGCGGCAGAGAATATCATGCGATGTGATTATGATTATTTCTGTGAGCTTCAGGATGCGGCCCAGGGCTTGATAAAGCTTGTAGATATCGCTCCGGAGGAGCCGGGCGCGATGGATTTTATAGACAGGGTAAGAGGAAGTGTTGTGGTTTCAATAGCACACACAGCGGCTGATTATGACACCGCAGTAGAGGCTATTGAGCATGGTGCAAGCCATGCTACACATTTGTATAATGCGATGCCACCGCTTCATCACAGGAATCCGGGAGTTATCGGGGCTGTGAGAGATTCAGAAAAGTGTCATGCAGAGCTCATTTGTGACGGTGTGCATATTCACCCGTCGGTTATCAGGGCGACATTTGCCATGTTTGGTGCGAAGCGCATGATTTTAATAAGTGACAGCATGAGAGCCACAGGGCTTGAGGATGGTGAGTATACACTCGGTGGACAGGCAGTGACGGTCAGAGGTCCGCTTGCTACACTCCATGATGGGACAATTGCAGGCTCGGCAACCAATCTGATGGATTGTATGCGTTTCACAGTAAGGCAGGCAGGTATTCCGCTTGAGGAGGCTATTATGTGTGCTACAGCCAATCCGGCTAAGGAGATTGGCATCTATGATGAAGCAGGCAGCATTTCTGCAGGAAAGAGAGCAGATTTTGTGCTTCTCAATGATGATTTGGATATTGTGAGTGTGTATATCGACGGAAAGGAGATATCATGTTAGGTTTTTTTAAGAATAAATCAAAGGGAAAGGTGATCTGTTCTCCGTGCAACGGTAGAGTGGTTCCTATTACAGAGGTTCCGGATCCTACATTTTCTGAGAAGATATTGGGAGACGGCGTGGCCGTGATTCCTTCTGAGGGCAGGTTTTACGCTCCGGCGGATGGTGAGGTGACAGCTGTATTTGATACGTTGCATGCTTTTACCATGACGACCACTCAGGGAGTCGAGCTGCTTTTGCACATTGGTCTGGATACAGTGGTACTAAAGGGGGCTCCTTTTACATCACATATTTCCGTTGGTGATCAGGTGAAGAAGGGCGACCTTTTGATGGAGGCTGACCTGGAGCAGATTAAGGCAGCAGATCTTAATGTCATTACTCCGGTTTTAATTGGCAACACTGCTGATTATAGTGAGATAAAGATGCTCAAAGAGGGTGATGTATCCGCCGGTGATGAGATTTTAAGTCTCGCGTAGATTTGAATATAATTATATAATAATAACGAACTTTATTGGAGTATCTCCAGTTTAGTATACATAATGTAAAGGAGGGGAAATTTATGAAATTTCTTCAAAAACTGGGTAAAGCTTTAATGCTTCCCGTAGCAGTACTTCCTATCTGTGGTATTCTCATGGGTATTGGATATTTTTTATGTCCTGCAACCATGCAGGGTGGTGACATCGAGGGAGTGCGTAATTTAATAGGTCTGTTTTTAGTTAAAGCAGGGGGCGCTTTGATTGACAACATGGCCATCCTTTTTGTAATCGGCGTTGGTGTCGGTATGTCGGAAAAGAACGACGGTACCGGCGGTATTGCAGCTTTAGCTTCATGGCTGATGATGACAACACTCCTGTCTACAGACTTTGTTACAAAAATCATGCCATCTATCGCTGACAGCGCTACAAAGACACTTGCATTCGACAAGATTGCAAACCCATTTATCGGTATCTTAGCCGGTGTTATTGGTTCTTTGTGTTACAACAGATTTAAGGATACAAAGCTTCCTGACTGGCTGTCATTCTTCAGCGGCAAGCGTTGCGTAGCAATTATCGCAGGTGTTGTTTCAATCCTTGTATCTGTAGTATTACTGTTTGTATGGCCATTACTTTTCGGTGCTCTTGTAGCTATCGGTAAAGCAATCGTTGGTTTTGACGTAGTCGGCGCAGGTATCTATGCATTCCTGAACCGTCTGTTAATCCCTACAGGATTACACCACGCATTAAACAACGTATTCTGGTTCGATACTATCGGACTTGGAGACCTCTCTCATTTCTGGGCAGGCGAGACATCAAAGGATGTTTCATGGAGCCTCGGAATGTACATGTCAGGTTTCTTCCCATGTATGATGTTTGGTATTCCTGGTGCAGCACTTGCCATGGTTAAGTGTGCAAAGCCTGCTAAGAAAAAGGCTGCCATCGGTATCCTTGCTTCTGCAGCTATCTGTGCATTCATCTGTGGTGTTACAGAGCCTTTCGAGTTTGCATTTATGTTCCTTGCTCCTGTTCTCTATGTGATTTATGCTTTACTTTATGGTATTTTCACAATGATTACAGTAGCTCTTGGATTTAGAGCAGGCTTCTCATTCTCAGCCGGCGCGATGGATTTATTATTCTCATCTTCACTTCCGGCTGCAGCAAAGACATGGCTCATCATTCCTCTTGGAATCGCAGCTTTTATCGTATTCTACATTGTATTCTATTTCGCTATCAAGAAATGGGATCTTAAGACCCCTGGTAGAGAGGACGATGATGTCGAGGCAGAGAAGAAGGCAGTGCTTACTAACAATGACTACACAGCAGTAGCAAAGACTATTCTTGAGGGCTGCGGTGGCAAAGACAATATTGCAAGCATTGATAACTGCATCACAAGACTTAGACTTGAGGTTAAGGATATCACTCAGGTTGATGACAAGAAGATTAAATCTGCAGGTGTTGCAGGCGTTATGAAGCCTGGCAAGAATTCTGTTCAGGTTATTATCGGAACCAAGGTTCAGTTTGTTGCGGATGAGTTTTCTAAGCTTTGTGAGTAGATTTGTTCAGCAATATAGCAGTGATGATTCACATTAGGTGATTCACATAATTTCATAATACATGATTAAAAGCCACACCGGGTGTTATGCCTGGGGTGGCTTTTTTAGTTGGTTCGGGCCGTAAGCTCCGCCCGGTCGTGGTGCACACGGACTCTCGTTTTCGCTACGCTGCGCTGTTAAGATACTGTACGGATTATGCTTTTGGGTTTTCAATGCTCGACGAAACCGGCTTTTATGCGCCGTCCGTGGCGCATAACGCCTTCCCCAGCCGTCCATGGCTGCGGATTTCTGTGCTTCACGGGCATAATCCTACAGTATCTAAACAGCTTCGCTATGCGCTCTCACGAGAATCCGTGTGCACCCGCCAGGCGGGGCTTACGGCCCTTACGCTGTGGTGGTAATCCACCTAAGAGCGTCGCTGGTCATACTGTTAGGTGTGAACAGTAACTTCAAAAATATTTGTGGAAACTTTAAAAGTGCTATTGCATAAAAGTTTTCATTATGGCATAATATTACAGAATTGCGGCGGACGTCTGCGGACTATGCCTAAGAGAGTTGGATGCGTCTGGCTTCTTTTTTATTTTTTAGAAAATATACATATAGGTTTTGATTGTGTGTATATTTTCTAAAAAGAAGTTCAAGAGTTGTTAGTATCATCGAGCAATCTTAAATGATAGTTTAATAAGCTGGTATTTATAAGGATTCGAGTATTTGCTCGAAACCTTTTTTTAGTTTACGCGACATAGGCGCGTACTATCGGGGAAAGTCGCTAACATACCCCAATAGTGTGAAATGCATAGCTTTACAGCAAGGGTTGAAAAACAAACAAATGTTTGCTATAATAAATAAAGTGAGGAAATAAAAGTATATTAGGTTTAGTAATTTAAGTATTTATTTAATTTATTGTAATTAGGGAAAATCCAATATCAATCGATTGATAGAAAGAGTGATTTTATATGAACATATGGCTAAAGTTAAGGAAAACAGCTGCAATTACACTATGTGAATTACTTGCAATTGCTACAATTTTTACAGGCTGTGCCTCCGCTGATTTATCCGGCACTGAAGGTGCCGGGCATGCCGCAGGAGCTGTAGTGGCAGGTGAGGATTCTTCCGGTGCTTTAGGCAGCAAGGATAACGCGGATGGGCCACAGGAGGATCTTGTAAACAACAATTCCTACGTTTCCATCGATGCTATTCCGGCATATGATGGCAAGGCATATGTGGCTGTCAACAATAATGAGCCTTTTTTTACGGACAGCGATATGACTACCACTGCTTTTGAAAATTACAGTGATTTGGATTCACTTGGCAGATGCGGTGTGGCTTATGCCAATATCTGCAGAGATATCATGCCGACTGAGGAGCGTGGCAAGATAGGCATGATAAAGCCATCAGGCTGGCATACGGTGAAGTATGATGTGATAAAGGACAGGTATTTATATAATCGCTGTCATCTTATTGGCTATCAGCTTGCCGGGGAGAATGCCAATCCGAAGAACCTTATTACCGGCACGAGATACCTGAATGTGGAGGGCATGCTGCCGTTTGAGAATCTGGTAGCGGATTATGTAAACAATACAGGAAATCATGTGCTTTACAGAGTGACTCCGATGTTCTCGGGCAGCAATCTAGTTGCAAACGGCGTTCTCATAGAGGCAAAGTCGGTTGAGGATAACGGTGGCGGCATACTTTTTAATGTATATTGCTATAATGTGCAGCCCGGAGTCGGAATAAACTATGAGAATGGTGACAGCTGGCTGGATGGCACCACTCCGCAGCAGAGCGCTCAGACGGATACACCGCAGAATGAAGGCTCGCAGAGCAGCGCTGGAAGCGGGGCAGGAGAATCCGGATCTTCAGGCAGTACAACAGGAAGTGTATCATCAGGTTCAGACAGCTCAGCAGCAGAAAATAGCGCTGCAGATTCCTCAAACAGCGAGACTATGGTTCATATCACAGCAACCGGCAAGAAATATCACCGTGCGGGCTGTCGCACCTTGAAAAAGAGTGACACAGAGGTAACGCTTGATGAAGCAAAATCCATGGGCTTGTCTCCGTGCGGAATTTGCAATCCACCACAGTAGATGTGCATTAGCATTTGCAAGCCACGACATCGCCAGGGTATACGCATATGCATTTGATTGAGCGAATAGCGAAGCTGCTTAGATACTGTAGGATTATGCACATGAAGCACAGAAATGACTTGCCATGGAAGGCAAGTCAAGGAGAACCGCGCCATGGAAGGCGCGTTTCGACGGTTTCGTCAAGCATAGAAGAATAAAAAGCATAATCCGTACAGTATCTTAGCGGCAAAGCGTAGCGAAAGCAAAGCATATGCGTGTGCCCTAACGGTGCCGTGGCTTGCAGCCCGTCCTATAGCACATACAGCAAAATCCCCTGTAACCCTTGACGATTGCAAAACCGAAAAGTATAATAGAATAGCTAATGAATTCAATATTTTAATATAGATGGAGGAAACC
>ENA-UACK01000304-UACK01000304.1-human-gut-metagenome-genome-assembly--contig:-NODE-304-length-12397-cov-3.993680_pt1 | contig 12397 bp, 10 predicted proteins | sample MGYA00243881_ERZ654229 | MGnify/ENA primary metagenome ERZ654229 (study PRJEB26926, sample SAMN06165278) | human gut metagenome | biome: ENVO:00009003; feature: ENVO:2100002; material: ENVO:00002003... | reverse complement strand
CGGGGATATAATCCATAGGCCCCGGACGGTAGAGGGCATTCATGGCAATCAAGTCCTCGAAAGTGCTAGGTTGCAACTCGCGCAGATACTTCTGCATACCAGCCGATTCAAACTGGAACGTACCGATGGTGCGGCCGTCGCAATAGAGTTTATAGGTAGCAGGGTCGGAAATGGATATCTTGTCGATGTCGAGTTCCAAGCCGCGGTGCAGACGTACATTGGCAACGGCTTCCTTAATGATGGACAAGGTTTTCAGTCCGAGGAAGTCCATCTTGATAAGTCCCGTATCTTCGATGACGGAACCTTCGTATTGGGTAACGAGCATCTTCTCGCCCGTCTCCTTATCATCCGCCGTGCTGACGGGTACCCAATCCGTGATGTCGTCACGGCAAATAATAGTACCGCAGGCATGCACACCCGTACCGCGTACATTACCTTCCAGCATCTTGGCATATTTCATCGTATCGCGCACCAGGGGATCGGGCGAAGCCTCCGCAGCCTGCAATTCGGGCACGTAGGCAATGGCATTGGGCAGGTTGAGTTTCTTGTCGGGAATCTTATCCGGCACGAGCTTGCACAGACGGTCCGATTCGCTCAAAGGCAGTTTCTGCACGCGCGCCACGTCCTTGATGGCCATCTTGGTCGCCATCGTGCCATATGTAATGATGTGCGCCACCTTCTCTTGCCCGTACTTCTCCGTCACCCAGCGGAGCACTTCTCCACGCCCGTCATCATCGAAGTCCACATCGATATCAGGCAAAGAGATACGGTCGGGATTCAAGAAACGCTCGAACAGAAGGTCGTATTGAATCGGGTCTATTTTCGTGATGCCCAAGCAATAGGCCACCGCCGATCCGGCAGCCGAGCCACGTCCCGGTCCTACCGAAACGCCCAGCTGTGTGCGGGCGGCATTGATAAAGTCCTGCACAATCAAGAAGTATCCCGGGAACCCCATCGTCTTCATGATGTACAGCTCAAAGACCAGACGCTCCTTCACCTCGTCGGACAAGGGGTCACCGTACAACTTCTTGGCACCGTCGAATGTCAACTTTGCCAGATAGTCGGCTTCCAGCTTGATACGGTACAGCTTGTCGTAGCCCCCCAGACGCTTTATCTTGGCATTGGCGGCATCCTCATCCAGCACCACCTTGCCGTTTTCATCCTGGGTAAACTCATCAAATAAGTCCTTTTCGGTATATTTCTGCCGATAGCCCTCTTCCGTTCCGAAATCTTCCGGAATAGCAAACGTAGGCATAATAGGAGCGTGGTCGATGGAATAATATTCCACCTTGTCCAAAATCTCCAAGGTATTGGACAAGGCTTCGGGAACATCCTCAAACAAGGCGTTCATCTCAGCCTTTGTCTTCATCCATTCCTGCTTGGTATAAAGCATTCGGGTAGGGTCATCCAGATCTTTACCCGTGCTCAGACAAATCAGGCGGTCGTGCGCTTCTGCATTCTCTTCATCCACAAAGTGGACGTCATTGGAGCAGATAACCTTAATGTCATATTTCCGGGCAAGCTCCAGCAACTTGGCATTCGCCTTCTGCTGAAGCGGATAGGCTTCGTGGTTGGCACGGGGAACAGTGGCTTTATGGCGCTGAAGCTCCAGATAGTAATCATCGCCAAACAGATTCTTATACCAGCGTACAGCTTCTTCTGCCTCTTCCAGCTGGTCATTGATAATCTTCTTAGGAACCTCGCCACCGATACAAGCCGAGCAGACAATCAGCCCCTCATGGTACTTTTCCAGTTCACTGCGGTCTGTACGCGGACGCATATAGTATCCCCTTGTCCAGGCATGCGATACAAGTTTTATCAGATTGTGATACCCCTTCTCATTCTTTGCCAGCACAATCAGGTGATAGCCACTCTGGTCCGGCTTCCCCTCCTTCTTATCCATGGTTCGGCGGGCCACATACATTTCACAGCCTACAATCGGCTTGAACAGCTTGCTTTCCGCTTCTGCCATCTTGGCACGACAATCGGCAATCTCCGCTTCCTTGTCTTCACACTCTATCTCACCGCTTTCAATACCGGCAATCCTTTTCTTGAGGTCCTTTATCTCCCCCTTTGGCCCGCTGTTCTTCTTGTTGACATAGTTGGTGAACTCCTTGATACCGAACATATTTCCATGGTCGGTCACGGCAATGCCTTTCATACCATCCTTCATGGCCTTGTCAACCAGCCTGCTGACACTTGCCTGACCATCCAGAAGAGAGTATTGGGTATGGACATGTAAATGAACAAAATCTTGCATATATATCCTTTCTATTGAGAGCCTAAAATTACAACCTCTATCACAGCTAACAAAAATATTTCCCAAAAAGTTATCAACATGCACATTTCTCTCTCCAAATCCTTGTTAGATTTTCAAAATAAGCCTATTTTTGCAGATAATTTCTATCTAAATTAGCAAATACGATATACATGGGTCGATTAAAAAGATTAAAAAAGATACGCATACACCGTGAAGGAACACATACATTGGCAGGCAGCCTGGTTCTGATTCTGGCTGTCAACACTGCCCTTTACTTCGGATTGGAATGCAAAGTTCCTTTTTACGTAGTAGCGGTCATCAGCCTCATAGTATATGGCATACTCGTGAACTTCTTCCGCTGCCCCATCCGTTTGTTCGGACAAGAAACGGAGAAAGTCGTGGTAGCTCCTGCCGACGGTAAAATCGTAGTGGTGGAAGAAGTGGAGGAAAACGAATACTTCCACGACCGCCGTATCATGGTATCTATATTCATGAGTCTGGTTAATGTACACGCCAACTGGTATCCGGTAGATGGTACGGTAAAGAAGGTATGGCACAAAAACGGGAAGTTCATGAAAGCCTGGCTGCCCAAAGCCAGCACCGACAACGAGCGTTCCACCGTAGTAATAGAAACTCCGGAAGGCGTGGAGATTATGGCACGACAGATAGCCGGAGCCATGGCGCGCCGCATCGTGACCTATGCCGAACCGGGCGAGGAATGCTATATTGACGAACATATGGGTTTCATCAAATTCGGATCCCGCGTGGATGTCTTTCTACCGTTGGGCACCGAAGTATTCGTTAAACTAGGACAACTGACTACCGGCAATCAGACTGTGATAGCCAAACTTAAATAATAAAAGAACAACAATGGCAAACTGCATTACCCGCCATATTCCAAATACTCTGACCTGCCTGAACCTATTCTCCGGGTGTATTGCTTGTGTCATGGCATTCGAAGCCAGATATGAATGGGCACTCGCTTTCATTATCTTCAGTGCCGTATTCGATTTCTTCGATGGCATGATGGCACGTGCACTGGACGCACACTCCATTATCGGCAAGGATTTGGATTCTCTGGCAGATGATGTCAGTTTCGGAGTGGCCCCTTCCCTGATTGTATTTTCCTTGTTCAAGGAAATGGACTATTCGGGCGCAATGGAAAGCTTGGCCGGCGTTTTCCCCTATCTCGCATTTCTTTTGTCCGTATTCTCTGCACTGCGGCTTGCCAAGTTCAACAACGATACCCGCCAGACGAGCTCTTTCGTAGGACTTCCCGTCCCGGCAAACGCCTTGTTCTGGGCTTCATTGGTGACGGGCGCTCACGACTGGCTGGTGAGCAGCAATTTCCATCCGGTTTATCTGTTGCTGCTGGTCTGCCTTTTCTCATGGCTGCTTGTATCGGAGATTCCAATGTTCTCACTCAAATTCAAGAATCTGTCATGGAAAGACAATAAAACAAGCTTCATTTTCCTGCTTGTCTGCATTCCGTTCCTCATCTTCTTGGGAATCTGCAGCTTTTCTGCAATCATCGTCTGGTATATACTGCTTTCGCTTATTACAAGGAAAAGTAAATAAACAAATCTTTGGCACGGTTGTTGTATTGAAGTTCGCAGAAAACGAACACATAAAAAGACATTAGCCCATGTTTCATATTTTAGGATTTTTATTCATCATCATAATTGCCATTCTGCTCATTGGCCTCAGCATTATCGGTACTGTCATCCGGAACATATTCGGATTGGGCGGACGCCGTACTTCCTCCAACTCCGGTCCCTACCAAAAAGGAAATGGTAATTACCAGGCGGGAGGATATTCCTACAATGATAATAGACAATCGTCTGAGGAGGCACAAACTGAAGAAGGTGAAATACGTCCCCGCCACAAGAAACTGTTCTCCAAAGACGAGGGAGAGTATGTGGATTTTGAAGAAATCAAGGAGTAGGGATTAGGGATAAAGGATTAGAGATTATTTGCGCTTGGCGGCAAAGAACTCTTTCATCAGGGCGGCACATTCATCTGCCAGAATTCCTTTTACTACTTGTGTTTTGGGATGCAATGCCTGCGAGGCATAGCGCTGATACCCTCTTTTCTCATCTTCGGCGCCAAACACCAGACGCCCCATCTGTGCCCAGGCAATGGCACCGGCACACATCACGCAGGGTTCCACTGTGACATAGAGAGTACATTCATTCAGATATTTGCCGCCAAGAGTTGCAGCGGCAGCGGTAATGGCTTGCATCTCGGCATGGGCGGTGACATCCGTCAAAGTCTCCGTCAGATTATGGGCACGAGCTATGATACGGTCCTTGCACACCACAACTGCACCTACGGGAACTTCTCCCCGTTCACCGGCCTTATAGGCTTCCAAAAGCGCCTGCTTCATATAATAGCTATCGTCCAACGCCACCCCCTTTAATTTTTAATTTTCACCTCCTCATGTCGTGCTCACCGAACAAAGTAGGATAATCCTCTTCCATATTCTTATGGATAAACATGAGAATAGTCTCCCGCAGCCAACGCGACTTGTTCGTTATCTTGTATTTCTCCAGATAACGGTCCACAATCCGCTGCTCTTCCTCGCTCATCAGGCATACCATGCGCTGCTCGCGTTTCGGTTCTTCGGGCGTTGCTTTCGCACACGTTTTATCTCTCTTTCTCATATTTCCTGCAAAATTACTTTTACTTCTGTAAAAACAAAACGAACCTACGTAATTTTTATATCGGAAACACTTAAATAGCACTGAAATATTTTTTTGACCGGTAAACTTAAAGTATTTCTTAAAAACATTTTAATTTAGTAATTAAAAACGTATTTTTGGAGAGTTCTAAATTTAAAAGGTATGAAACATGTAAATTATCTTAGTTTCTTTCTACTCACATTGTTCAGTATAAGTTTTATCTCATGTAGTGACGATGACGATAATAAACTTAATACCGGCATAACCAATCAGAGTTGGACAGAGGGAAAATCCCTGGAGATCAGCCAGGATAATGAGTTGTCTGTAAGCTTCAATGCTGCAGCCAAATGGGTAGCTTCCGTCACCTCAGGAGCGGATTGGTGCAAACTGAATACGACCTCGGGTACAAAAGGACAAAGCACCTTGAAATTATCTGTAAGTACAAGTTCCACCACCGACCGGACAGCCAGAATTTCCATTAATATAGACGGCTATTCTCCTGCAAGTTTTGAAGTTACACAAAAGGGGACCAGTGTTCCCCAAACCACTGAAGATATGGAGATTAACGCAAAAGTTGATGAATATCTGAGGGAAATGTATCTCTGGAACGATGAATACAAGACATTAAAACCTGACTTCACAAAAAATTATGAAGCTTTCTTTTATGACGCCTTGGGTAGTCTGACTACAAATACATTGGATAAGAAAACATATGTCGGTAGCGACGGCAAGACATATTATAATCTTTTCTCTTATATCCAGCTATTGCCCAATATTAGTTCAACCCGTACCACCAAAATTGTAAACAAGGAACTGGCATATAGTTTCGGTATCACCGGTATAACCCCCATAAGCATTGGCACACAAGCAGAAAATACCATTTATTTCTGTCTCCAAGGCGTATATCCCGATTCACCGGCCTCCGAAGCTGGACTCAAACGAGGAGCAATGATAAGCCTGATAAATGGAAAGAAGATAAATAATAACAATATTAATAACTTCTATTACGACATATTGTTACCGGATGCAACTATCAACTATACTTTGACAGAAGATGTCGTAGAAGGAGGCACCATTACCGGGCAAAAGGAATACACCATAACTTCCAAAGCCACATACAACAACCCCGTCATCTTCAGTAATGTCAAGGAAGACATAGAAGGACATAGAATCGGTTACCTCGTTTATTCTGGGTTCGAGGCAAGCTTTGACCAAGAATTATTCAATGTTTTCAAAGATTTTAAGAACAAGAACGTCACAGATTTGATTCTGGACTTGCGGTACAATGGTGGTGGGCATACCATGTCAGCTAATCTGATAGCGACTTGTATTGCCGGTACTGCTTCTCAAGGTAAAGTATTCAGCAGTTTACGATACAATGATGAAAGAATGGCAAAACTCAATAACAAACGGGAAGATGAATTATTTGCATACTCCAGTTACCCCAACTTGGGTACTTCCTTATCAGCCGGAAGCCTCAATCTTCCCCGCGTCTACTGCCTTGTCGGAAATGGAACGGCCTCTGCCAGTGAACTCGTCATTAATTCCTTAGAAGAAATAGATTTGGACGTAATACTTATAGGTGAAAAGACCACTGGTAAGAACGTAGGTATGGAATATGAGGAGTACACTGTCCGAAATAACACATATCGTGTTGTTCCTATCACCTTCCAAAGCTATAACGCCAAAGGATTCGGGGAGTATGAAAAAGGATTTGAACCCGATATATTGATGGACGAAACCAATCCTTATAACGAACAAGGTGTATTCTATATTCATAAAGATTATGGAAACAATGAAGAACCTCTGTATGCCAAGGCCATTGAACTGATTACCGGTACAAATCCAGCCCCCCAAACGCGCAGTGCAGTGGTCAATACATTGGATGGTAAAACTTATAAGTTGCCCGCTATCTTCCGTCCTGGACACGACGGCATGCTGATGCCTGCCAGACACGCAGAATAATGAGTGCACACAATATTCTTGGAAAAGCCGGTGAAGACGCCGCTGCCAAATACTTGGAACAGAACGGTTACACCATACGTGACCGTAACTGGCGGAAGAATCACCTTGAGCTGGATATTGTAGCCGACAAAGATAAGGAACTGATTATTGTGGAAGTGAAAACCCGTAGCAATACGGATTACATTGAGCCGCAGGATGCCGTGAACTGGCAGAAAATACGACGTATTGTCGTAGCGGCCGATGCCTATATCAAGCACTTCTGCTTGGATGCACCCGTCCGCTTCGACATCATAACGGCTGTAGGCGAACCGGGTGCATTCAGGATAGAGCATCTCAAAGAAGCCTTCTATCCGCCGATGTTCTGAGAGTTGAAAATTGACAAGCAAGAGTTATTTCAATCGTAAATTGTAAACCGTAAAACCGTAAATACCATCATGGACATAGAAACCGCCCGCGAATATTGCCTCAGCAAAAAGGCCGTCACGGAATGCCTTCCGTTCGACGAATACTCGCTTGTGATGAAAGTCATGGATAAAATGTTTGCACTTATCGACCTGGAAAGCGCCAACAAGATTTGTCTGAAATGCGACCCCGAATATGCACTCGAACTGCGGGAGCACTATGCTGCCATCGAAGGTGCCTATCACTTCAACAAAAAGTACTGGAACCAGGTGTTCCTTGACGGTGACGTCGACGACAAACTGTTGAAGCAACTGATAGACCACTCTATGGAAGAAGTATTGAAGAAGTTCACCAAAAAAATGCGTACCGAATATGAAGCCCTGCCCTGACACATTCCCGTTCCCGCTGGTGGCATTGGACGAAACGGCATCGACCAACCAATACCTCAGCCAGCTTTGCAACCAGTTGCAAGAATCCGTTGCCGAACTAACAACCGTGACTGCCGAGTTCCAAACCGCCGGTAAAGGCCAGCGCGGCAACACCTGGGAAGCTGAAGAAGGCAAGAACCTGCTTTTCAGCTTTGTACTCTACCCTTCTTTTCTGGAAGCCCGCCGGCAGTTCATCCTTTCACAAATCGTCTCCCTCGCCATTAAGGAAGAACTGAGCAGATGGTCTGATGAAATCACCATCAAATGGCCGAACGACATTTATTGGAAAGACAAGAAAATCTGCGGTATACTGATAGAGAACGACCTTTCCGGACATCATATCAGGCGCAGCATTGCCGGAATCGGCATCAACATCAACCAGGAAGTCTTCAACAGTGATGCTCCCAACCCCGTCTCACTGAAACAAATCACCGGAAAGGAGCACGACCGTTATGAAATCCTTGCCCATATCCTAAGACGTGTACAAATCTACTACAACAGCCTCCAAATGGAGGACTTCGCCGTCTACTCCGACGAGATATCCACACGGTATGCCCGCTCCCTTTTCCGTCGCCGGGGATTGCACCCTTATGAAGATGCCAACGGCAAGTTCCTTGCCCGGTTGCTGCGTGTAGAGCAAGACGGACGGTTCGTGCTGGAGGATGAAGGAGGAAGTGAACGGGAATATCTGTTCAAGGAAGTGCAATACATTCTGTAAGAAATGCACAACCCGTGCCATCGCATTGGCAAAGTTGTGCCACCATACTGGCACAGCCTTGCCATCGTACTGGCACGACTGTGCCAATACGATGGCACAAACATAAGTCCATAGTAGTGTACTACTGCCCTACTTCAAACTTTACTTCAGTTCCTTTCAGAAGGGGGGAAGCAAACTTTACTTTAACCGGTCCCTCTCCTCCGGTAGTCTGTATATAGGCCAGCAAACGCCCGTGGTATACGCGGTGACGGTTATCGGTATAATCACTCATGTCACTGTTGTCAGAGCCTTCGAGCCCAAGCAGACGCGCCGCTCCTTCAACTGTACACGTAATTTCATTGTCGCCAAGTTTCACAACAGTACCTTCTTCGTCAACCACCTCTACGGTTATGTGCGCAGTGGCGCGGTCGCCGAACAAAATAGTGCGATCCGCCGTGGCACGGATGGCATAAGGACGTCCAGATGTCCGGATGGAATAGCTCGACAAAGCATTTCCTTCCTTATCGCAGCCCTCAGCACGAAGCTCACCAGCCCGGAAAGGAATATCCCAGTAGATGATGCCGGTCTTTTCATCATAAGGTTTCATCTCGCCTACCACCCTGCCGTTGAGCAGCAAACGCGCCTGCGGAGCATTGGTATAACACACCACACGTATGTTCTGCCCCTCGTCATAGTTCCAGATGTCCCATGCATCAGGCGAAAGGAATACATGCTCGGGATGCTTGGGATTGACATATACCGGATATGTTCCTGCATACGTGACCGGATTCTCGCACCACAACGAAGCCCGGAAATGTCCGCGTGGCTTGGGGAAACTTCCGAAATCGAGCAACCCGTGTACAAACCGCGGGACGGCCATCTGCCCGATTCACCCAGATAATCCGTACCGGTCCAGATGAACTGCCCGAAGATGAAATCCTTGTCGCGGACGGCATACCAGGCATCAAGCCCCGAACCCGTCTCGCTTCCATAGATAATGCGGTCCGGATAAGTGGCATGGTCTTGGTCGTAGCGGTTTTCCGTATAGTTATACCCCACCACATCCACAGCATCGGGATACTCCGTCTCGTTCGACATCACGACACCCGCCAAAGCTCCGGTCACGGGACGGGAAGTGTCCACGGCACGTACACAGGCAGCCAGACGCTTTGCTATGGTTCCGATGCGCATGGCATCGGGAGCATCCGGCTTATAGCCCCCGAACATAGGCTGATTGATTTTAGCTCCATCAAGAACGGGATGCGAATAAGGGTCGTTCGGATAATCCACTTCATTGCCGATACTCCACAAGAAAATACAGGTATGATTGCGGTCACGACGTACCATATCGGTTACGTCCCGTTCTATCCACTCCTCGAAGAAGTCGAAAGTACCGTCATAACTCGGAGTACCCACATTCCAGCCTTGTACCCATTTGCGTTTCGGAAACTCCCATTCGTCAGAGACTTCATCCATTACAAGAAATCCCAGGCGGTCACACAGTTCATAAAGAACGGGGGCTTGTGGGTTATGGCTCATGCGGATGGCATTTACGCCAATCCCTTTCAAGTTATTCAGGCGGCGTTCCCATACCTCCGGCGGCACTACTGCACCCAGCACTCCTGCATCATGATGCAGGCATACACCTTTTACCTTCATCCAGTTGCCGTTGAGGGCAAAACCTTTGTTGGCATCAAATTCCAGCGTACGCAGTCCCACTTTGGTCTCACTGCCGTCAATGCGTTTGCCATTGGCAAGCAATTCGGTTTTCAATGTATACAGATACGGATTATCCAGATTCCAACGATGGGGTTTGGACACTTTCAAGTCAAGACTTTGCTTGGCAATGCCCTCTTTTCCATCGGCAACACGCACACGGCGTTGTGCCACCTTCTTTCCGGCAGTATCGTACAGTGAAGCCTTCAGTTCCAGTTTGTCGGAAGTTGCCTTGTGCTTCTCCACCTCTACATCGACCGCAACGACGGCTTGCTTGTCTGTCAGCGAAGCGGCATGCCAGCCCACACCCCATTGCGCAATATGTGTATCGGGAGCAGCCACCAGCCATACATCGCGATAGATGCCCGACCCCGTATACCAACGTGAATCGGCATAACGGCTATGGTCTACACGGACAGCCAGCATATTGTCGCCTTCCTTCAGGTAAGGGGTCATGTCGTAAAGAAACGATACATAGCCGTTGGGGCGCCTGCCAAGCAGATGCCCGTTCAGGTAAACCTCGCTCCGGTTATATACCCCTTCGAAATAGATATAATGACGTGTTGCGTTGTCTTCAACCCTGAAGTGTTTGCGATACCAGCCTATCCCACCCGGCAGGTACCCGGTGCAACTGGCCAGTGTGGGCGACAATTGCCCCTCTATGGACCAATCGTGTGGCAAAGAAAGCTTCCGCCATTCGCTGTCGTCATAGTCAGTCCGGACAATAGCCGAGTCGTCCGTCAGCCGGAACAGCCATCCGTCATTGAATTTTGCGGCATCGCCAAATACCACCTGCGCCTTTATCGGAGCAACGACCAGCATTGCCAGCAAAAAGATAAGAGCAGTCCTGTTATTCTTAAAATACATTTTCATATAGATTTTCTTTGAAGTTAAACTAATTCCTTACTTCAGGCTATACACCACGGTTGTCACACTCTTGGCTTCCAGAATCACCTGCTTGCCTGCCGCCACCGTTCCTTCCACCAGATTCTTGCTACCGGTAGTTGTATAAGTAGCTATTGACTTCGCTTCATTGCTCCATCCCACATGCGTTTCACCTAAGCGAACCGCCTTATCAGACATGTTTGTATAGACGGCCACTACCTTATCCCCCTCGGGAGAAAGCCAGGCGGAACCGAAAAAAGTACGCGATTCGTTCAAGTCGAGGGCAATACGGCGGTATCCCGGACGGATAAAGCGGCTGTAATTGCCCAGTACCCAAAGAGTGGCAGTAGCCTGATAGCTTCCCTCCTGCTCTATATCACCATACTCGCCACCGGCAGGTACCAGCGAAATCAAGAGAAAACGGTTCTTATGCCCCCAACGGGAAACATCCATCGATGTCCAGTAACTCCAGGAAGACACTCCAGCCACAGTGAGGTCATTGTGGATGACCTTCGACATGTAGAAAGCGATATCCATCTCAGAAGCCTGCTCGTAGCCCACGAATTCGGAACTGCTGTAATTATCGCCCAGCATACTCCATTCACTCTGCCAAACATCCAGATTATACTGACCGGCAGCCTGGGCCACTTGCTTGCGCACGTTGCGCATACCGTCCCATGTGCCGTCAGTCCAATAGCTGTGTCCGCAAATGAGATTCTTCACGTGTGCCAAGTCACCCACGTAGGCGGAAGAGCCGGGTGTAAAGAAAGCTGAGAATACATTACTGCGGTTGGCATCGCCTTTCACTTTATACAGATACTCCCAATCACCGGATTCGCCCAAGAGAATGTCTGTGGAAAGCCCCCGGTCATCCAACGACATATCCAACTCGCGTGCCAGTGCAGCCACTTCGTCATTGGTCCAGCCACTGCCCTCCTGTCCGCTGTCCCAGTTGTACTGCGGCTCGTTGACGGGCGAGATATGGCTTATGTGATAGCCTTCAGCGGTATAACGGGCCGCTACATCGGCCATATATCCTGCAAAGTCACCATAATGTTCCGGTTTCAGATTAGAAAGTCCCCCTCTGGCGGAAAATCCTTTTCCATTATAGGTGTACTGCACAGGAGGTGTATTGCTGAAAAGAACGAAATTGTTACATCCCAGCTCCTTGGCACGGTCCATGAAGTAACGTTGTCCCTCGCAACGGGTCCAGTCGTACGTCAAGTCATCCGTAAGATAGGATTCCGCACGACGGGATTTATCCTCGATGCCGCTGGCTTCACCTTGCGCGGCACTGCCGCCACCAAGATTCACCCTGTCTCTTATACACATCTCCGAGCCCACGAGACGTAGAGGAATCTCG
>ENA-UACK01000295-UACK01000295.1-human-gut-metagenome-genome-assembly--contig:-NODE-295-length-12570-cov-4.727847_pt1 | contig 12570 bp, 12 predicted proteins | sample MGYA00243881_ERZ654229 | MGnify/ENA primary metagenome ERZ654229 (study PRJEB26926, sample SAMN06165278) | human gut metagenome | biome: ENVO:00009003; feature: ENVO:2100002; material: ENVO:00002003... | reverse complement strand
CTACGTCTCGTGGGCTCGGAGATGTGTATAAGAGACAGGTGTACGATTCGATCGGAGCGTTCGCCTTCGGCATGTAAGCGACGCATCCGCAGCATATTATCCGGCGGACGGCTCTTTCGGGCTGTCCGCTTTTTTGGAACCGGGAGCAGGGTTGCAGAAACGCCGAAATCTGCGTATCTTTGGTCACATCTAATAAAACGACGACTATGAACCGAATCAACACTCTCTTCGGAATCGAATACCCGATCGTTCAGGGCGGCATGGTGTGGTGCAGCGGCTGGCGGCTGGCCTCGGCCGTAAGCAACGCCGGCGGACTGGGCCTGCTGGGAGCAGGCTCCATGCATCCCGAAACACTGCGGGAACATATCCGCAAATGCCGGCAGGCGACCGACAAACCGTTCGGCATCAACGTACCGCTGATGTACCCCCAACTCGATGAAGTCATGCAACTGATAGTGGACGAAGGGGTCAAGATCGTCTTTACTTCGGCCGGAAATCCGAAGCTCTGGACAGGCTTTCTCAAATCGCACGGCATCACGGTCGTCCATGTGGTTTCCTCCTCGAAATTCGCCCGCAAATGCGAAGAGGCGGGAGTCGATGCCATCGTAGCCGAAGGTTTCGAAGCCGGCGGTCATAACGGACGCGAAGAAACGACCACCTTATGCCTGATTCCGGCCGTACGACGTGCCACCTCGCTGCCGCTGATCGCTGCAGGAGGCATCGCTACGGGCGCTGGGATGCTGGCAGTCATGGCCCTCGGGGCCGAAGGCGTGCAGATCGGAACCCGCTTCGCATTCGCCGCAGAAAGCTCGGCACACGAAAACTTCAAAAACCGCTGTCTGAGTCTGGAAGAGGGCGATACGATGCTGATGCTCAAAAAAGTTTCTCCCACGCGCTTGGTCAAGGGCGATTTCTTCCGCGAGGTCGAAGAGGCCGAGAACCGGGGAGCTACGGCCGAAGAGCTGAAAACGCTTCTCGGAAAAGGACGCGCCAAAAAAGGCATGTTCGAAGGCGACCTCGACAACGGAGAGCTTGAAATAGGGCAGGTGGCCTCGCTTTTCCGCGAGCAGCAAACTGCGGCAGAAATCGTGCGCGACATCGTGACCGAATACCGCAACATACTGAGTAAAAGCCGAGAAAAACTATCCATCTAAACCGACGCACGAAGAATGATCAACTACCTCCAAGTCGAAAATCTGACCAAGTCGTACGGCGATCTGGTGCTTTTCGACAATATCTCTTTCACGATCGGCGAAGGACAGCGCATTGCCCTGATCGGCCGCAACGGTTCCGGGAAAACGACCCTGCTGAATATTCTTGCAGGCAAAGATACGGCCGACAGCGGAACGATCACGCCCCGCCGTGACCTGCGTATCGCTTATCTGGAACAAAACCCGGAATATGCTGCGGATCTAACCGTACTGGAAGCCTGTTTCCGTTCCGACAATCCGGCCTTGCGAGCCATCGCAGCCTACGAACAAGCCGTCGCCGATCCTGCGCAGGACGGGTTGCAGGAGGCCATGAGCCGTATGGACGCCCTCGCTGCCTGGGACTACGAACAGCGGGCCAAGGAGATTCTGTCCCGACTAAAGATCAACGATTTCGACAAAAAGATAGGCCAGCTTTCCGGCGGACAGCTCAAACGTGTGGCATTGGCAGCGGTGCTGATCAGCGAAGCCGACCTGCTGATCCTCGACGAGCCGACCAACCACCTGGATACCGACATGACCGAATGGCTCGAAGAGTACCTCACGCGAAACAAGGCAGCCTTGCTGATGGTCACCCACGACCGCTATTTCCTCGACCGGGTGTGCAGCGACATCCTGGAGGTGGACCAACGGTCGGTCTGCTTATACAAAGGAAATTACGCTTACTACGTCGAGAAGAAGCAGGAGCGGGCCGAGGCCGCCGAAGCCCGGCGCGAGAGCGACCTGAATCTCTACCGCCGCGAGCTGGAGTGGATGCGCCGCCAGCCCCAGGCGCGGGCGACCAAAGCCCGAGCCCGCATCGACTCCTTTCACGAACTGGACGCCAGGCTGAAAAGCACCCGCACGCAGGCGTCGCTGAAGCTCGACGTTCAGGCTACGCGCATCGGTACCAAGATATTCGAAGCCAAAGAGCTCTGCAAGCGTTTCGGGGATCTGGTGATCCTCGACCGTTTCAACTACAACTTCGCCCGGTATGACAAACTGGGTATCGTCGGGGACAACGGCTGCGGCAAATCGACCTTCCTGAAGCTGCTCACCGGCATCATACAGCCCGACAGCGGCACGATCGAAGTGGGCGAAAGCGTCCGCTTCGGCTATTACAGCCAACAAGGGCTGGACTTCGACGAGGGAAAGAGGGTGATCGACATCGTAACCGACATCGCCCACGAAATCCACCTGGGCGACGGACGCCGGATGAGCGCATCGCAATTCCTGCAATATTTCCTCTTCCCGCCCGAGGTGCAGTACAGTTATGTCGCAAGGCTCAGCGGCGGCGAGCGCAAGCGGTTATACCTCTGCACGATCCTGATACAGAGTCCCAATTTCCTGATCCTCGACGAGCCTACGAACGACCTGGACATCGTGACGCTCGGCGTACTGGAAGAGTACCTGCAAGCATTCAAGGGGTGCGTGATCGTGGTTTCGCACGACCGCTACTTCGTCGATAAGGTCGCCGACCATCTGCTCGTCTTCTGCGGAGGCGGGGAGATCCGCGAATTCGCCGGCACCTACTCCGACTACACCGCTTGGAAACGCGACTACGAAGCGGCGAAACAGGCTGCCGTCGCCCAGGAAAAAGCCAAGAGCACGGCATCCGGAAGCAGGGGCGGGGAGATCCGGAAGTCCGGGACGGCCCCGGCAAAAACAGGAGCGGCACGCAAGCTCACCTTCCAGGAAAAACGGGAGATGGAGCATCTCGAAGCCGAAATACCGGAATTAGAACAGGAGAAAGCCGCGATCGAAGAAAAACTCTCGTCCGGCGACCTGCCGTTCGAAGAGCTTACGGCGCTTTCGGAGCAGATCACGGCACTCATGGACCAGATCGACACCAAAAGCATGCGATGGCTGGAATTGAACGAGATCGGAGGTTGATTCCTTCCTGCATACACTCTGAAACATCAGAATAGGTTCTAAAGCCGATACACTCCTCTTTTCGGGGAGTGTATCGATATTTTTTTCTCGCAACAATTTTATTTTTCGAAAAATTTTTCTTAATTTTATTTCCGGAAGTTTACGATAAACAACCAATTCCAACTAAATTAACTCTCCATTTTTCTCAAGCCGCCTTCCCGGGCGGCTTGGTTTTTTAACCTTTCCGCAAGCATCCTCCATCCGCAAGAACCGATTTCTATATTGAGCTTAAAAATTATTCGGCGAACACCTCCGATACATCGATGGCTGCAACCCGATTTCACGACCATTTGCAGCGATAAACCGTCGCCCCCTTGGATTCTTCGGAACGGGGAACAAAAATCCGTCTGAACCACACTGCGTAACAACTCGCAACCGCAATAGTAAACGATACACATTCCGCAACCGCTTTTCGAAAAGCGAAATACCCGACACTTTTCAGCAATCGGAAATAACATCCACAAAGCAAAACCAGCCTCCGATCCGGAAGCTGGTTTTTACCTCCAAATAATATAACTCCCCATTTCCGGGAAAGCGGAACAATATATCGATCAATCGTCGTACTCTTTCAACGCGAAACGCTTGTCATCGAAGGTCAATTCGATCGTATTGTTCAACTTCACTTCCCATTCCCGGCAAGTATGCTCGATTCCGACGAGGAAGGTTCCCGGAAAGTTCCGAGCGACGTAATCCGCAATCTGCGCCGGAACAACAACCGACGGAACCGCCCGCGAACGGCTTTTAATTTCTCGCCACATTCCATTTCGGCGAAATTTCACTTGGGTACCATCGGCGAAAACGACTTTATACGTAACTGCAAGTTCGTCGAGCGTCTTGATTACCAAAACAGGATTCTCTTCCGGATAATGCTGTGCGATAAAAGAGCGGGCCTCACCGGGCAGTTCCTGTGGCGCTACGGCTCTTTCACACTCTATATTCCATGCGATTGCAAAGAGTAGAGCGAATATAGCAACGACACCCGTGATCCATACCCACCTTTTTCCCGAGCCGGATTTCAAAACTTCGGGAATTTTAGTCATCATAGTCTGTGACGTTGAAATTCAAATCGAATTCGACTTCCAATCCGTTCGACAGTTCGATTTCCCACGAATAGGCATCACGGTCGATCTTGCGGATAAACTGACCGGGGTAGTTCATCTTCGCTACGAAATCCGCGATCTGCTGGGGAACGATCGCCGCAGGAACGGCCGAATATTTACGATCGACCGCCGACCGTCGGCACGGAATTCCACTTCCGTGCGGTCGGTATAAGTCACCTCATATTCCGAACCGAAGTATTTGCTCTCCTCAACCGCATAAGCTACGGTCAGATCCTTGAAATACGTAGCGAGAAATTCCTGCGCGGCTTTAGGAAGGTTGTCGATCGTAATCGGTTTCTCGCGTCCGTCGGCCTAGGCCGACACGATGCCTGTAAGCAACAATGCCACTGCTAAAATCATCTTTTTCATAATACATTGATTTTAATTAAGTGAATATTAGGTTTAGAAAAATTCAAAAGTTGTCTAGCCGATCCATCAATCTTCGTAGGCCTCGATATTTCCGTTCGTATCCACACGCAAATCATACTCTCGACGGTCTTTTCGTGCTTCGAACTCATACCACATACCGCTGGAAGTTTCGATGCATTCAAATTCGTCGTCGTCGAGGGTATAGCCAGCCTGCTGCACCGCATCCAAAATATTTTGCGGCAACCGGTGGAGCTCCCACTCGGTGCGGAGCCAGTTGTTGCGACCGTCGAAAAGCACCTCTTTCCTGAGATTTTCGTGAAGAATCGTCAGTTCAAGACATCCGTCATCATATTCGCGTTCCACGACCTTAGCTCCCGGATAACGATCGTTCAGGAAGCGCTCGATCTCATCCTCTACCGGCAGTCCATTACCTCCCGTGTTTCCCATATCTATTACAGGACGGGAAATGATCCGAACAGGGGAGTCGTTTACGTAAATATCGACCTCTTTATGCCGTGTCTCCACTTCGACACACCAGAAAACGCTGATTCCGTCTGCCGTAGCCTTATCGAGTGACCATTTTTCGATGTCGTCGATATCGTTGGGGCTCGACAGCTGCTGGTCGGCCGCTACCGCATTGTAAATCGCTTCCGGCACGGCCGAACCAATATCCCGACGTCCGTATTCGATCTTTGCATAGATGCGGTTCCCCTGCGCATCGAAATAGAGTTCATGCTTGTAACCGCCGCAAACAAGCTCGACTTCCGTACCTCCGTATTCCCGGTCCACGTCTATCACCGAGCCTCCGCCGTTATCATCGAGGTAACCTTGAATCTGCTGTTCGATACCCGCCGCAGGTTTCTCTGGAATATAGTCTTCATAACCATCATCCGCAGCATTGGTTACTTCGTTCACCAATACGCCTTCGGTCGAAAAATACAGGTCCATCCCGGTCGTTATGCCGTCTGCCGTGCGGGTGACGCCGATAACATAGACAACGGTCACACCCTCGCTGTCACCGGCCCCGACGACCTCCTTGCGCTCGAGCTTATCCACCTTACCAGTACGGGTCCATCCTTCGGCTTCGGTATATTTGCTGGCATCGAAACCTTCCCGGACAGCCTGCGGAAGTGCCGCGAAGTCGATATTCGTTTCGGTCATGGCCCATTGTCCGTTTGCATTTTCGAACCATGCCGCATTGTTGGCCCTGGATTCCGTCCGGGTAGCCTCGAAGAAAAAGTTCGCCACAGCATAGTCGCCTCGAAGGGACCATCGTACATCTTGGGCACCCGGATAACGAGCGTTAAAAGCCGCCAATACCTCCTGCGAAATATGTGAGTCGCCCGGTCCTCCGACTTCATCCTTGTCGCACGCAGCGAACAGGAGAGCCGTCGCAGCCATTGTTAAAACAGATAATGTTTTTTTCTTCGTATTCATTGTTTCGTTTACTTAAATGTTTATCAATAATTTGTACTGCGAAATCACAGCCTGAAAAATCTTTATCGGAAACGGACGGGGTATCAATCGTCGATACCTATCAAATTATGACTTCGATCAAAAGTCAGCTCCATTCCGTTATTCAACTTGACCTCGACCTCCTGCTTGTCGCGTTCGATTTTGATGACCGCAGCACCCGGATACAGCTCCTGTACTTTGGTTTCGATCGGCATCGAAACGATTCCTGCGGGTAACGACGAATAACGGCAATCCACCTCTTTCCACGCTCCGTTTCGACGGAACTCGACCTTGCTGCCGTTCGTAAACATCACTTCGTAAATGACTTCGAAAAAATCGCTCTCTTTTTTTGCGTAGGCGATTTTTTCACCGGGAAAATACCGGGCAATGAACTCTTGCGCCTGTCGCGGCATCTGTTCGGTTGTGACCGCACGGTCGTGATCGGCATAAGCCGGCGAGATTGTCAGCAGCGTGATGCCGATCAAAAACGCCATCATTTTTCTCGTGTTCTTCATTTTCTCAATATTTTTTATCGGGAGATCACCCGATCGGTTTGTATGGTACAAAATTGAGAACCGATTTTGGAGCGAATTTGGAATTTCGATATTTTGACAAAATATTTTTTCCAAACCCGATTATATATTTCGATACCCCGATCCGAAACCGGCCGATATGCTTCGACGTTCCTCCGAGAAAGGGATTTCGGACAGAGTCAGAACCGGTAACAGAGGATTATCGCCGAAATCAGCAAAAAACAGTCGTCATATTCGAATGCAGCTGATCCTCGTCCCAATTATCGCCAGCTTACGCCAAAATGGTGGCGGCCATTTTCGAAGCAATAAATTAATCCGAGGCGATAATAATCCGTTATGGCTTTGACCAGTGCCAAACCGAGCCCTGTCGAGCCTTCTTTTTGCGACCCCTGATAAAAGCGTTCGAAAATATGTTTCTCATCAAGCGGCGATACTCCGTCGTTAATAACCGTCAATACATTTCCCTCGATACGAATATCTACGGCGGCTCCGTCGGCACTGTGAAGGTAGGCGTTCTTGATCAGGTTGGAAACCAATATCGAACAAAGCGATTCATCCATCCGGACCGAGAAGGTCCCGGGCAAATGCAGACGACAACGGATTTTGTGTTCTCCGTATATATCGTCATAAAGCGCCTTCCGCTCCTCGACCAGGGGAACGAGATCGATGTCGGTGCTCTGCGGAAACTGACCGTTATCTATCTTGGTAAGCAGCAACAGCGTTTTATTCAGCCGGACGATATGGTCGAGCGTACGCCGCATCTGAATAATTTCGCCCGTCGTTTCCTCGTCCAGGTCCGCACAATCGAGCAGATACTCCATACGTCCGCCAAGTACAGCCAACGGAGTTTGCAACTCGTGCGAGGCATTGCCTATAAACTGTTTTTGACGCTCGAACAACTCCTCGGAGCGATCCACGGCCTGCTGTGCCGCAACATTCAATCGACGAAATTCGGTAATAGAGGTATTGTTCGGCACAGGCGCGACTTCGCGCCCGGGAGCATAGCTATCCAACCAATGCAACAACTCATAAAGCGGAAGCATGCTTTTATGGAACACCCACAAGGTCGTTCCGGAAACTGTCACCAAAAGGAAAAGATAGAGCCACACGACCCACCACATGACTGTTTCCAGCAGATCGTCTTTTTCGAAAGTAGGCATAGCCACCTTCAGTTCATAAAAATTACCGTCCTTATCCTGAAAAATAGTCGCCAACACCCGGGCCGGCTCGGTTTCATCCTTTTCCGGAATATACACCTCGGTATCGTAGTAGTCGATCGAAGGACGGGTGGCGACGTATCCGGATTCAACGGGGATGATCGTGTAACTGTTGTTGGAACCTTCGTTCGAACGGGGCAAAGGCTCCCCGGCAAGCACCCTCATTACGATCAATTCCGAATAATCCTTGAGAGCATCGTCCGCTTCATCGTTTATCTCGTCCATCATGGTAAAATAAAATACGACCGCCCATAAAGCGATCAGCGGGAACAAGACCAGCGACAGACGAAGCGATATGTTATAGATCAATTTCATAAATGCGTTGCTTAATCAATCAGTTTGTAACCGAAACCGTACACAGCTTTGATTTCGATCGAGGCTCCGGCCTCTTCGAGTTTGCGGCGCAGATTTTTGACCTGCGAATAAACGAAATGGAAATTGTCGGATTGATCGACATGATCGCCCCATACGGCTTCGGCCAAAACCGCCTTATCGACCACATGACGCGGACGCTGCATGAAATACGAAAGAATATCGAACTCCTTTTTCAATAAAGCGACCTCCTTGCCGTCTATTTCCACTCGGCAACTTTCCGGGTCGAGCGTTACATTACCCAGCGCAATGCCGCCTTTCCCGCCACCGCGACTACGGCGAATGACACTCTGGATACGCGCCGAGAGTTCCGCCAGATGGAACGGTTTAGGCAGGTAGTCGTCCGCACCTTCTTTCAGCCCGAGGACCTTGTCTTCCAAAGAATCCCGAGCCGAGATAATGATTACGTTTTCGCGTTTATCCGCTATTCGAAGACGCTCGAGAAGTTGCAACCCGTTGCCGTCCGGCAGCATAATGTCCAATAAGATACAATCATACGAATAGGCTGCCAATTTGTCCGAAGCCTCGGCGTATGTACTGGCCGTTTCCACGACATATTGCTCTTTGCGAAGTGCACGTGCCAGCAACTCACGCAATGAGGATTCGTCTTCCACGATCAATAATTTCATAACGACAAGTCATTTTAATACCACAAACAAAAATACCGATTTTGTAAAGAAATTGAAATGAACTCGAATTATAATCTATTCAATCTATAAAATCGCTAATAAAAAGCCTGTTAAAGTCGATTTTTCATAGTCGCAACGGCGGCACTAATACAGAAAAATACAAGTAGCGAGAAACAGGTCGTTCGTTCGACTCTATTTCTTCAAACAAAGCACGGAAGGGTGCTGCAAAATCCTAAAACCAACAGTGGAATCCGTTCTTTCCTCCGAAATTCTGAACAAAAAAACAACTGAATATCGCAGGAATCACCTCAATAGAATCAAACCAGGTCCGGTACGAATCCCAATCAAACTCCTATAAAAAAACCGGCTACCTTACAAAAAGGTACCGGTAATCGAGTACTCTACTATAAATCCCGTCGAATAAAGATTATCGCCTCAATAAACGAAATTAAAAATCATCTTCCCATATTTCATGCTCGATCTCCGCAGAGAGTTTTCCCAGAGAATCTATCGTAAGTAATACGGGGTAACCAATATCCGTATCCGGTTGGTAAATACCAAAAGACAACACGACCCGGCGGTCATCATAATCTCGAATATGGACATTATATAATTGATAACGATCAATTTCTGTCGCCGGAATAAGCGAATCGAAATCGTATTTATCGATTTCCAATCGAGAGACTAATTTTCCATTATTTCTCGAAACAGTTAAGACAGACGACCTATCTGCATACTTATAGTGCGTAGTAGATACGATATTCTGATTATCTTCAGTACGACAATATATATAAAAATCACCAGCAACGGTGTCGATTACATACTCCTGCTCATGAATTACGTTTGTATCGATCGCGGAACAGTAGTTCGAAAGAGGATCTTTACCCAATAGTTTACAACTATCCGATAACGACTGTATTTTATTGGTCGTATCATTCTGCCTATTATGTTTATTTGCACATCCGACGTATGAAAGTAAACACAGATTTAACAATATAAGATATTTCATAAAATCACAGTTTTACGATTTGTATTCTCTGTAATTCACATCAGTCATAAGATATTCTGCTTTCCTGACGGAATACCGACGGCGAAATACCCGTATGTTTCTTGAAATAACGCCCCAAATAAGACTGATCCGGGAAATGCATTTTATAAGCGATCTCCTGAATGGGCAGGGTAGTGTTCTGAAGCAATACTTTTATTTCCATTATTACGATCTTATCGATCAACTCCTTGGCCGATTGATGCGTCGTCCGGCGCACGATGGCGGAAAGATAACGGGTCGAGATACAGAGCTTGTCCGCATAGAAAGAAACCTCACGCTCTTCGATACAACAGTCATGAACTAGGGAAACAAAGCGATGAAACAGCTCCATCTGCCGGTTGGAAGTCGTGGGACACTGGCTGCTGACCTTACGCTGGATCTTATCGTAAAGCTCCAGCATAATATTCTGCAACCGATTTCTCACGATCGTCTTTCGGAACATATTACCCCGATCCTGATAGGTGTAATCCATTATTTCGAACCAGGTAGACAATCCGGCAGCCATTCTTTCGTTTACTTGAGAAATGGGATTTTCCTTCAAAAAGCTGAAAAACGAGGGCCCCAGCCGAAATCCGGCCTCCCCGAACAGGTCGGGAGAGAAGGCGCCGAACCTCACCGAGAAGTCGTCCGACGCATCGTCGAGCATCAATACGCTACCGGGCAGTAAGAGTACGATCGTATTGAGCTGCAAAGGTCCCCGGCGAAGATCGACGGTCACCTGGGCATGACCGCTCGTACAAAGCAGAACCAGTGCGCAGTCGCAACGGCAGGGATTATTGAAGAAATAAGCGAGATCGGATTTTCCGATAACAAAAGGTTCCTCTTCGGAAACAGTTATGGGGTTTACAGCAGTCATAATGATTTCTTCTTTTTTGAACAAACGGAAAGCCCCTGAGATTATTATCGTACAAATATATTATAAATGTACCGAAAAGTGACAAAATTGTTCGCAAGAAAAAGACCTGCACCCCGATTTTTACGGTACTTTTGCAGGACAAAAAGTTTTTTAACGGGAAAATATTTTTTTCAAAGTAATAATAATCAACCAAAAAACTATGAAGCAGAAGTTAATTCAGGCAGTCTTGTTCGGAAGCTGCATGGCTTTCGCCGTATCGTGCGGCCAGGCTCCGACGGCAAGAGGCGAGGCGGAATATTCCGTCATGACAATTTCGACATCGGACGTAACGATTCCGAGCACCCACTCGGCAACCATCCGTGGGCGCCAGGACATCGCCATTTACCCGCAGGTATCGGGTACCATTTCCAAAGTGTGCGTTAAAGAGGGTGAAGTAGTTCGCCAGGGACAGTTGTTGTTCATTATCGACCAGGTGCCCTACAAGGCAGCCCTGCAAACCGCAAAAGCCAACGTCGCAGCTGCCGAGGCCAGCGTAGCCACCGCTCAATTGACCTACGACAGCAAAAAAGAGCTGTTCGCCAAGAACGTCGTTTCGCAGTTCGACCTGCAAACTTCCCAGAACAACCTGCTGACGGCAAAATCCCAGTTGGCACAGGCCGAGGCACAGCTCGTCAATGCGGCCAACAACCTCTCCTATACCGAAGTGAAAAGTCCGTCCAACGGCGTAGTCGGTGTCCTGCCGTATCGTGTGGGTGCCCTGGTGAGCGCATCGATTCCCCAACCGCTGACCACCGTATCGGACAACTCCGATATGTACGTTTATTTCTCCCTGACGGAGAATCAACTGCTCGACCTGACCCGCGAATACGGCTCAATGGACAAAGCGCTGGCGGCGTTGCCGAACGTGCAGCTTGTGCTCAACGACGGATCGCTTTACTCCCAGGAGGGACGCATCGAATCGATCAGCGGCGTGATCGACACTTCGACGGGCAGCGTACAGCTTCGCGCCGTATTCCCCAATCCCGGACGCTTGCTTCACAGCGGTAGCTCGGGTAATGTCCTGTTGCCGCACATCTACAAAAACGTAGTCACCGTTCCGCAAGTCGCTACCTTCGAATTGCAGGACAAGAAATTCGTTTATAAGGTCGAGAACGGCGTAGCCACCTCGCAGAATATCACCGTATCGCCCCAGAGCGACGGCAAGAATTTCATCGTCACCGCCGGACTCACCCCGGGCGAAGTCATCGTGACCGAAGGCGTCGGTCTGATGCGCGAAGGAACCCCGATCAAACCCAAAGGAGCCGCAACGACCGCGACCGCTCCTGCAGAACAACCTACAAAAGAGCAGTAAAATATGACACTAAAACATTTCATAGACCGCCCGGTATTGGCGGCGGTCATTTCCATCGTAATCGTCCTGGGCGGTATTATCGGTGTTGCGACGCTCCCCGTCGAGCAGTACCCCGACATCGCGCCCCCGACGGTGATGGTGCGTGCCAGCTATCCGGGCGCCAGCGCCGAAACCATCCAGAAGAGCGTCATCATTCCGCTTGAGGAGGCTATCAACGGCGTGGAAAATATGATGTACATCAAATCCGAAGCATCGAATGCCGGTAGCGGATCGATCACGGTTTATTTCAAACAGGGCACCAACGCGGATATGGCGGCCGTCAACGTACAGAATAAAGTAGCGACGGCAACCGGATCGCTCCCTGCCGAAGTTACAAAAATCGGTGTTACGACCATGAAGCGTCAGTCTTCGATGCTGAAAGTTTTCACGCTAAGCAGTCCAGACGATTCATACGATGAAAATTTCTTGTCGAATTACCTCAATATCAACATCAAACCGCGCATCCAGCGTATCCAGGGCGT
>ENA-UACK01000270-UACK01000270.1-human-gut-metagenome-genome-assembly--contig:-NODE-270-length-13052-cov-10.964838_pt1 | contig 13052 bp, 17 predicted proteins | sample MGYA00243881_ERZ654229 | MGnify/ENA primary metagenome ERZ654229 (study PRJEB26926, sample SAMN06165278) | human gut metagenome | biome: ENVO:00009003; feature: ENVO:2100002; material: ENVO:00002003... | reverse complement strand
ACGAGATTCCTCTACGTCTCGTGGGCTCGGAGATGTGTATAAGAGACAGTTATTAAAATGAAGAATTATTCTTATAGGAGTGGTATATATGGAAGAAACAATAAAAGCAGTCGGATATGCACGATTTTCTTCTTCAATGCAACGAGAAGAATCTATAACAGCTCAAAAAAGATATATGATGATGTATGCCAAAAGAAACAATATGGAAGTCATTGATTGGTATTGTGATGAAGCAAAATCAGCAAAAACAGTCAACAGACCTGCATTTCAGAAAATGATAAATGACGCAAAGAACAATCCTGAATTTAAGGCGGTATTGGTACATAAAACAGACAGATTTTCAAGAAATCTGAGTGATAGTATTCAATACAAAAAACTTCTTGAAGAATACGGTGTGCAAGTCATATTTGTCAATGAGCGTTTTGAAAATAATCCTGAAAGTCATTTGTTATATCACATAATGGGTTCGGTCAATCAGTTCTACAATGAAAATCTTGCAAGAGAAGTAATGAAGGGACTGAAAGAAAATGCCTATCAATGCAAATTTACTGGTGGCAGACCGCCATTAGGATATGATGTTGACAAAGACCTTAAACTTGTCATAAATGAAAAGGAAGCCGAAGCAGTTAGATTGATATTTGAAATGTCTGCCGAAGGATACGGCTATGGAGAAACAATAGACAAGCTTAATATTCTCGGATACAAAACTAAAAAAGGATTGCCTTTTGTCAAAAACAGTCTGTATGAAATACTGAGAAATGAAAAATACAAAGGTACATACATCTTCAACCGCAGTTGTTCAGCAAACAGTCTGAATAAAAGGAACAATCACAGAAGAAAGCCTGAAGAAGAAATAATTAGGATAGAAAACGGCTGTCCTGCAATTGTTTCATCAGGATTGTGGCACAGAGCAAATGCAGTCAAAAAAGCAACTAGAAGCAGTTATACAAATGCAAAAAATACATATCTGCTAACAGGTCTTATACATTGCGGAGAATGTGGCGGAAAATTTCACGGAAATGTTCGCTACAACAAAAATAACACAAATCTGGTATATAGATGTAGTTCCAAGAAAAATAAAAGAAAATGCGAATCAAAAGAAATAAGGTGCGAATATCTTGACAGCTTTGTTATTGATAAGTTTGTTGAATTCTTCTTTAATGATGATAATATAAAAGTAATAACAAAGCAACTCAATGAGCAATACAACAAATCCTGTATATCGGATTTGGAATATAACGAAGCAAAATCAACCTTAAAAATTCTTGAAAAGAGCAGAAACAATCTCGTTGAAGCAATAGCCAAAACAGGCATAAATGACATAATGTCAGACAAAATCAAAGAGTATGAAGAACAAATCAAAAAGACTGCCGAGTTCATTCAAAAGTATGAAAAGCAAAAAATTGACAGAGTAATAACAGAAGATGAAATCAGAGAACAAATCAATCATCTCAAAGATTACTTTTACAACCCTAAGAATTTAATAAGAACAAAGTATGTTCTTTCTCAATATATAGACAAAATTGACATCTCAAACGAAAATGTTCAGGTGCAATTCAAAGTATCAATGTCCCCATCAGATAATACTGATGGGGATTGTTTTTGTGTTCATACTGAGATGATAAAGAGGAAATATCTTTTTGATTATGTCTGCGAAAAGGTTGATTTTGAGCAATGGAACATAGAAAAACTAAACAAATCAGAATCGGAACATAGAAAAGGAGCATAGAAAAAGTGACTTATTTGGTGGACACTGACCGTATGCATACTCACACCGCTAAAAAATCCGATTGGAATGGGAGTTTTTGGGTATATGGTGGGTTGTTCTGTGTACGGTTATATGATTTATATTGAAGCATTTTTTACTACATAAATGATTATCGTTTTGTCTAAAACACCGCATAGATATGGGAATTATCATAAACAGAAAAAGTCACGACTGCATATGCAATCGTGACCGAGTTGGTGGAGATGAGGGGAATCGAACCCATTAGAAAATCACTCAAAAAGCCGATAAAATCAAGCATTTATTTTATTCGTGTCATCTTTTGTGTCATCTGACGAAAAATTATTGCTGAAAATATCTACAACAAGAGCTGACATTGTACTTGTCTTATCTCTTAGAGTATGTTGATAGATTTGATGTAACATATCAACCGACTGCCAGCCTCCGATTTCTGCAATATACTTGTCTGGAATGCCTCGAGCGTGGCATTCAGAGGCGAAATAGTGACGGAGCTTATGAAAACTAAAATGCGGTACATTCGCTTTTGATACAAGATGATTAAATGCACTTGAAAGCGTTGTGGGAGAAATTCCAAAATATTTCCACTCTCTGCATTCTTTTATTAATTCACGAGGCAGCGGAACAAAGCGAGTGCCGGCTTCTGTCTTTGTAGTTTTAACCACGAACTTCCCATCGCTATCTGCTACTACTGCCTTATTAATATTAACGCCAAAATTGTTGAAGTCATTAATTGTTAATGCGCATATCTCCGAGCGACGAAGCGAGCCTTGGCTTGCAAGCATAATAGGCACTTTGATTTTATCGTTAGCAAGTTCAAGTAATTTATTTATTTCTTCTGTCGTTGGTATCGTATATTGTGGTTTAATTTTTTGCGGTAGTGTAGTATGTAGAATTAAAGAGGGATAATAAGTTTTAAGCACCGCCGAAAGCAATCCGTGGGCATTTCTGACCGTTTTAGGACTATGCTCGGCTGACAGAGCATTGACCGAATTCTGTATCATTACAGCTGTAAGCTTATCAAGCTTGAACGGCATTAATTCAGTAAAGTAGTTACGCTTAATTTTTTCATATCCAGCTATGGTACTTGGACTAAGAACTGCTGACTTACTATCAATATACATTTCGTAAGCCTGCTCAAGCGTGAGGTCATTATAATCGATACAAGAGGTAGTCAGCGACAGCTCAAATCTATCCGCTGCCTTTTTCGCTTCTTTTTTTGTTGGGGCTGTAATTGATTTGTACTTTTTCTTTCCGTCTTTGTCTTTACCAAGAAAGACACGCACACGCCAGTTGCCCGATGGCATTTTTTTAGGTTCTGCCATTTGAAACACTCCTTTTTATCTAAAAAGTGTGCAAAAATCCCATGTAAATTAGTCATTGAAAAATTTACAAGGGTGTGATACAATATTATTGCGTTATATCGTATCATCTGCACGCTGTGTAGGTGATTTTCCGCTCTGTTCGAGGACCAGTCGAGCAGGGCGGATTTATTTACTCATCTTCTTCATCTATTGTGTAATCATTTGTATAATTTTCATTAGATGATTGAGATTGTCTAAATTCTTCTGCGAGCATAGTTTTATTAAATTCAGCAGTCGGCTCAATTTTGTTTACAAGCTCTTCAAGTTCATCTACTGTAGTATAGAAAAACTCCTTACGCATATTGACTTTATTAACTCTTTTATCGTTCAAAATGCTATGTAATTTACTTTCAAGTCCAACAGCATCTTCCGAAAAAATGAAACTATGTACATCAAATTTAAATGGTACAGAAGCATTTCCTAATTCGTTTACTCTGTCTTGCGGGTCAATTCTTCTTGTCATACCAACTTTAAATACATTTTCACCGAACGATCCAAGATTACTTATAATATATACATTACCTGCCTTACCATTTTGAAGTTGAACGATATTATCTTTTTTAATAGTGACATCAGCAAGTTTTGCTTGCAATTCGAGAATTTTAGCATTTAAAGCTTTACTTTCTTCATCTGCCGAAGCTTTTAACTGCTCTTTTAATTTTTCAATTTCATTGTTATATTTAAGTTCTTCGTTTTCAATCTTCTTCTTTTCCTGCTCAAGTGCCTTGCGTTCTTCAGCTTCTTGACGAATTTGCTCTTTAATAGCAAGTTGCTCTTGCTTCGCCTGCTCTTTTTTTACATAATAGTTATACTCTATTTTTACAGCATTTATAAATAAATATTCTATTTCGCCTATAAATTTTGTAAGAGTTCCAGCTATATTCTGATTACCTTGAGCTGCGATATTCAGATATTTTTGAGAAGTATTTTTTACTTGCTCAATAGCATTATCTAATTTTTCATATTTCAGATTATATAAGATATTCTGCAATTCTGCTCTTAAAGCTATTACCATTAAATCATAAATAGCTTGATTCGCCTTTGTAGTGTACCTGCTACGATATTGTGATAAAACTTTTTCGATTTGTTTGTCATTATCTTTAAATGCTTTTCTTAAACTTTTAACATCCATATAATGTAGCTTAAGAATAACAGACGGTGACAACTCTTCAAGTTCATCAAACTCTGATTTATATAATTTCAATTCTGCTAAATCAGGAGAATATTCAAAAAAATTAGATATAGAATAATCAACACTCTTGTATAGCTCTTTCGTTCTGTCTAATTTGTTTTTAGCTGTTTTTAATTTCTTTTCTGTTTTTTCGATTTCAACATTTAAGCTCAGTATTCTCTCATCTGTTTTAATCTTTAAATCATTAAGCTTTTCTTTTGTTGATTCAGTTTCATCGTTAAGCTTATTTTTTAATAAAGCACGCTGATTTTCAAGATTTAAAGCTTCCTCTTTGCTTTTCTCAATTTCTTGCTTTAATTGTTGAATAATTCTCTGTGATGTATCGTAATCATCAAAGCACAATTCGCTTAATTTTTGCTTTAACTCATCATTTTGTTTTTTTAGCGTTTCAATTTCACTCTTATATTGTGAAACTTTAAAAATATCAAAAAATCCCATTGCTAAGCTCCTCACATAATATAATATTTGACAAAATATATAATATATTGTAAAATAGATTTAGAGGAGTGCGATTTCTTCTCACATCTTTTTTAGTCAGTCGTAGGTGGTGCTACGACTGACTTTTATTTTTATTAATAAATTGATTAAATTGTTTTATAACTTTTTGCTCGAGTGGGTGCTTATAAAAAGCATTCCTTTTTTCAAGCTCTTGCATACGCTCTGATCTATATGTCGCAGCTTCAAGACTTATATTACATAACCGAGATATTTCCGCAGCGGTTAAAATCTGCAATTCGTGCAGTACGCACGCAGGAGCGAGCAAGTCACGAGCGAATACATTTGCCGAGTGTTCTGCACCATCTGTTGTCGCAAAGCCGGCACCGTCTTTGTTGAACAAATGACCTAAAAATATATGGCCAAGTTCGTGTGCAATCGTAAATCTACAACGTTGGGCAGATTGTTCATCTGCGTAAATGATATATAATTTATCGTTCTGCATAAGCGTTGCGCCACTCTCGCTGTTATTAAGCAGATTGACCGCTGAATTTTTTAGTAAAGTAATATCAGCTTGTTTAGCTATTCGACTAACCTTAACAGGCAAACTGTTAATTTTGTAATCAATCAAACAATGCCAAGAAGCATTACGAGCATTTTTGTAACATCCATAATTCAATCCAATCACCTCATAGAGTATTGTACCCTATGAGGTTTTTTTTATTTTACGAATGTTATAAATCTGAATCGTCAGGAGTGAATTCGCTAAGGTCAGGCATATTTACTATTTCAATAGGCTGACTGTTGTCTTTGCTGCGTGCTGCTTTCACCGTTGGTACTAATTCTTCTTCATCTATATGTAAAATAGTGTCAATAGTATATTGATGTTCAGGATGATTGCGATAAGCAACAACAAGTTTCTTTTCGTGTGCATTAAGAGTTAATTCGTTACTATCACAATTATAATTTGATCTATCCATAGGAACATCAAATCCCATTAACCAAGCTTCATTAACATTTAGTGCAAGACCTAATATGTATAATTTATTTTGTCCCGGTTCAACTTTACCACTAACATATTGACTTAAATCATTTTTATTAAGTTTAATTCCGTATTTTTTGCTATATGGAGCAGCTAAATTAAGAATATCAACTTGTTTAAGATTTAAATCTGACATTATTTGTTTCAATCTATACGAAGTTGTATACTTTTTCACTTATATCACCTTGCTTTAAGTGTATTGTAACACATCTTGAACAAAAGTTCAATAGCATATTGAAAAAAAGTTCAATTTTTTTGAAGAAAAGTATTGACATAGTAATCAAGCTGTGTTATTCTAAAATTGTTCAAAGAGATTGAACTACAAAGGAGTTGATTAAATGCCATTCGATTATAGAAAACTTGAAGGACTTGTTAAAGAAAAATGTAGGACTAGAGCCATTTTTGCATATAAAATGGGCTTATCAGAACGAAGCATATCTTTAAAAATGAACGGAAAAACACAATGGAAACAAACTGAAATCTGCACAGCTTGTGAGATTTTAGGAATTAGTAATGAAGATATACCGAAATATTTTTTTGATCCAAAAGTTCAAAACATTGAACATATTAAGACAGCATAAGAGGTGATTATATGCCTAAGCTAAAAAAGACAATCAAAGCTGAACAGGAACAAGCATATATGTCAAGAGTGGCGCAGCTTATTTTTGCGAAACTGTGCTGCGCAGGGTACAACAGAGAAAAGGTTAGCAAACTCTTTGGCATTAACCCTGCTACCTGTTCAGCTCGAAAAAACCAAAAGCCGCAGAACCTGCGGCTTGAAGAAATCGTAAAAGCAGCGGATGTACTCGGTGTAGAACCGTATGAGCTGCTGATAATCCCACACGAATTGAGGTGATAAAGTGAATAAAGAAAATATACAAATCTGCATCAAAGACGGTGAAGTCATAGCCTTGCAGGGTTTAGACACCGTTACGGCTGAAAGGCTCGAAGACATACTAAACTATGTAGCTGAAACTAAAGAGAGCCTCGACAATCACAAACTTTGTAACAAAGCAGTCGGATTTAAGCGTGTTGTTAAGAACTGCAAGAAGTTTATTAAGTGCTGTAAGTACGCAATAAAAAATTAATTAAAAGGAGATATTTATATGAAAAAATCTATAAAAGAAAAAGTGCTTGAGATTATGGCACTTGCACTCGAGTTTAATGGTAAGCCGACCAAACAGGAGCTCACAGGCAATAAACCGACGATATTCGTTGACTTCGCCGGACATGTGTGCGAATTAGATGTTGGCATATATATGGACGGGTGGAGCTCTTCAGCCAACAAAGATGTTAAACAGATGTATTTGGACAGTCCGTCAGCGGCTAAAGAACTCGACAGAACATTAACGGACCTCAAGACTATTATCGCAAAATATGAAGAAAACCGCTGAAACTCTCGCACAGTTTCAGCGGTGTGAAAAACTAATTGAGGTGATAACAGTGCAGAAATTAATACACAACAGATTCAACGAGCCGTACAGAATTATTGATGTCAACAACAATCAGATTAGAATTGAGGACATTCCTGATAACCTTATAGGCTTGGTGCATAAGCTTAATGACTATGAGGCAACTGGCTACAATCCCGATTTTATCGACACAATATCTTATATCCTCGAAGATATGAAGGATTTGCTTGAAAATCCCACAGCCGAGAACATCAAGGCTTGCAGAGCCAAAGTCGATTACATTTTAAGCGCAAAAGACAAAGCCGCCAGCTAATGCACAGCTGGCGGCAAAGTGAAAAGATATAAAAATATTTACCGTTTTTATTATATCTTTTCTCTCTTAAAAAATCAAGAGGTGAAATTATGAATATTTTAGAAAATGCAGTCAACTGCATAAAAAATCAAGGCAAAGACTATAAAAAATACTCAAATGAGTGGAATGTTATGCAACAGCTTATCGACATTATTACAGCACAGCCGGAGAGCGCAGAAATTGTGTTGCAGGACCTAAATGTTGAAGAAATGCAGGTGCCTGCACTCGTGAAGAAAATAACAAGCAAGAAAATCGCAAATCCTGTTGAAGTTATGAACGCTATTTGCGACTTTTACTCAATCCCAAAACCGAGCGAATTGCCGCCGGAAGTGTGGCGAATGAACAGCACCTCTCCTGCCTCGACAAAGTCTGAAAAACAAGGCTTTATAAACCTTATGGATTTGCTGTGAGGTGAGTATAAATGCAGAGAAAAAAGCTGTTAGCGTTAGAAATAAATAAAAACCGTGCGGATGTACCTGCAATGCAAGCTGTAGTTGAGTTTCAGCATAAAGGCAAGTATGTCAATTATACGACACACCAATACAATTATGTTTATGATGCCTTTATTGATGAGTCAACAGGTGAAAAAACTCTTATAGTTGATATGTTTAAGCCTGCCCCGGCGGCGGAGTTTCTCTATAGACTGTTCATCGGGAAAAACAAGCAAGGTGATGACAAATGGTTTATCGTTAAATCAGACGGCACAGTCAGTGAAAGCAGTTTGCCGGTTGATTATTACTATCGTCAATTCTATTATCCGTTCAGCGCTGAAACAGATAAAGTCATTGACGATTATTTGGCGGACACAAGTTCTTATGCAAAAGGAAAAGGCATCAAAAAAATAATAGCTTGGCAAAAAGCAGTCAGGCAAAAAAGGCTCAAAGATAAATATCAAAAAATTAAAGACAGCATAAGTTATGAATTAGCAGAAATTCGCCCACTGCCGCAGTCAGTACATAAATGGATTGATAATACCGTAATGGCATATAGCCGATATATGTTTTATGATGTCAACGGCAAAAAGCAGACTACTGCAAGATGTTCCGTATGCGGTAACGATGTTACTATTAACAAGGTACGCAGCGGAGATAAAGTCACTTGCCCTGTCTGTCACAAAAAGTGCACTGCAAAACCATATCGAAAATATTTGAATTCAAACGGCTTTTGTAACAGAGAAACAATAATGTATCTACAGCCGTTCAAAGGAACAAGATTTTGTGCTCGTGAATTTATTGTCAAATACGCATACAGTCAAGGCAGAATTAAGCCACGCATCATTATGCAAGAACTTTCAAGAACAACTTGCGACTTTGACGGACAAGAAATGCGAGTGCAGGAACAATATACGTATGACGAAAATTACAAAGGCGGTGACTGGCGAAAGGATTTTTGTAGAAGTGTAAACTCAAGTTTGCCACTCTACCCCGGCACGCTCAATAAGATATTTAAGCGTGTAAAAGGATTTAACAAGTGGCATATCGACTACGGCAAGATAGCGAGGTCATGCAATCCTGTCGGTTGTGAAGACTTGTATAACGCAGTCAATCGAGTTGCAAGTCTTAACAATATAATCGACAACGGCTTAATTAATCTTGCACGAGATGTCATTACAGACACATACAGATGTACTGAATTTGATTTAGCAAAAGGGTCTTTGAGAAAAAGTTTCGGAATTACTAAAGACGATTTAAAAATTTTAAAACAGTTAAACCCAAAATTATACGAATTCAAACTATACAAAGCGTATAAACAAACAGGCAGAAAAATTGACATTGAAGAGTTAAAAGAATTTTTTGCAATTCGTTCAATGATCGACTGTGATGTTAATGATATATTAAGAATTTTAGAATACAGTTCTCTAAGAAAATTTTGTCAATTTTTCCGCAGATGGGAAAGCGAAAATTGCACAAAACCGTATGATAACTACTATTATTGGGATCCAAGAAGAACCTTTTTCGGAGATTATAAAGACTATATAGAAAACGCTACCTTGCTCGAATATGACTTATCGAATTTAGAAGTCCTCTACCCTAAAAATTTTAAGCAGGCTCACGATTTAGCGTCGGATATAGTCAACGACAAAAAATTCAGCGAAGGAGAACTTCCGCAGATAGCTCGACAATATGAAAAATATAGTAATCTATACAGCTATGAAGATAAAGACTTCTGTATTATGCCGCCAAGAAGACACAATGACTTAAAAAACGAGGGTAAAACACTATGCCATTGTGTAGCGACCTATGCAAAAAAAGTAGCAACAGAAAAGACAATTATACTTTTCGTTCGTAAGACAAATGAAAAAGAAAAACCTTACTTTACGCTTGAACTTAATCCTGTGACACTTAGAATTGAGCAGTGCAGAGGATTTGAAAACTGCTCATATCCGAACGAAGTCAAAAAATTTATGGATAAATGGTATAAAACCAAAATAGAACCATTGAAAAGGAGTAAAGAAAAATGTCAGACAACAGCAGCATAATGAGCATAATGGATATTGGAGATTTTAATATTACAGAAATAAATGAAGATACAAAAACATCGCTTGCACTGCATCAGAAAATTTTAGCAACCGAACAAGCAGGGGCTATTATAAAGGTAATGCAAGGAAAAAATCTTAAAATTATGAGAGATATCAAGTTATTTAATACACTTGGCTTTGATAGTTTTGAAGAATATACAGAAAGAGCCTGCGGAATTAAACGCAGGCAGGCTTATAACTATATAACCATATACGAAAAATTAGGAGAAAAATTTTTGCAGTCAAATGCACAGCTTGGCATTACTAAATTGCAATTACTTACAGAAGTATGTGCTGTAGACAGAGATGATTTTGTTGCAGAAAATGACCTTGCCGGCATGTCGGTCAAAGAAATTAAAGAACTTGTCGAAAAAAGCAAGCAACAAGGTGAACAGCTTGCCTTGCTCGGTGATGAGCTTAACGACAGCAACAACGCACAGAAATCGTTACAAGCAGATAAACAAAATCTCGCAGAGGAAAACAAGTTATTGCACAAACGAATTAAAGAACTCGAAAGCAAGCCTGTTGAGGTTGCTGTACAAGAACCAACGCAAGCGCAAATTGAAGCAGCGGCAAAAAGCAAAATAAACAGCTTAAAAGCGTCATTTGAAAGAGAAAAACAAAACGCTGTTGAAGAAGCCGTTAAACAAGCTACAGAAAAAACAAAATCAAGCGTTAAAGAAACTCTTGAGAAAGACTACAAAGCAAAGCTTGAATCTATTGAAAAAGAACGACAAGCCGCTCTTGATAAAGCAAAGCAGTTAGCAAATAGACTCGATAAAAATGCAGATGCCGAGCTTGTCACTGCAACGCTTTATTTCAATGAATTGCAAGCAAAGCTTGATAAATTTATTAACAGCGTTGAGAAAATTTGTGAAACAAATTCGGCGCAAGGCGAAAAGCTCAAGCAGATTGCACAAAACTTCTTGAGCAATACTATTGCAAATCTTAATTAATCAGTTAGTAAGCTCCGCACGGCTTTACTATATATCAGAAAGTACAACTTTCGTTGATTATTCTTCTTAAAATATAATACTGACTTGCATAATGTTACTGCAGAGCAGGTGCGGCTGCTCTTTTAACTTTTATAGAGAGGATATATACATATGAAAAAGAGAAAACTTGACAACTTGGATTTAAAACAGCGTGAAATCGACGAATACAACAAAAAGCATAAAACTCACTACAGCTACGGTATGTACACAGCATTAGTCCGAATAGGTAAAATTATACCCGACTGTGACAGAAAGGAAGTTAAAAAATAATGAAAACAAAAAAGTGCTTTGACATCTGCAAGAAAAGTGGAGTCTTTTATGTGTATCAAGCCGAATATAACGAGCAGTGGCTTTCTGACGGAAGCGCCTGCTACCCTATCACAGGTTTACCAATGCTGACAGAAGACAGCATATGCAAGCTCTATGATATTAACGATACTCAGAGAAACAAGTGTTGCTTTGAATTTTTTGTTGGCACTCCTCCAATCTTAGTGTCTGACAGTGATCCAAATGAATCAGATGCTGAGATATGGGATATTACAATAGCAATCAAAGATAAGATAGTCATACCGATTTCGACCGAAGAGGGAATTTTATTTGTTGATATAAAATATTTAGCTCCGTTTACCGATATGCCAAATGGCGATATGCGTTTGAGTATAAGAGATGGGATTAATGGCAAGAAATATGTATGCGTCAAGTTTGGCTTGATAGCATATGCATTTATTGCTTCTGTTGATGTGATTAACGACGAATTTGTAAATAAGATTGAAAAACTATACTCACAGTCAAAAATAGCATTAAGCAATTCAGGAGGTTCGATTAAGTACAATGAAACAGTATGAAGCAGACGAACAAAAGAAGCTCTTTCGCTGGGCTGACTTTATGAAGACAGAGTATCCCGAATTGGATATGATGTTTCATATTCCAAACGGCGGTAGTCGCAATAAACTCGAAGCGGCCAACCTAAAGAAACAAGGTGTGCGTGCAGGCGTGCCGGATATATGCTTACCTGTTGCTCGTGGAGGATATCACGGACTGTTTATCGAGCTTAAATTTGGCAAGAACAAGACAACAGCAAAGCAAGACGAATGGCTTGCAAAGCTGAATGAAAAAGGTTATGCAGTCGCTGTTTGCTATGGCTGCAAGAAAGCACAGGATAAAATTCTCAAGTATCTGAATTTAGGAGAATAACAATGGAAAATGAAAATGCAGAAACCAAAGTCGAAGAAGTCACAGAAGAGAGTAACTTTGACACTCTGAGTGAACTTGACAAACTTGCGGTCGGATTTATCGCAGGTGAAATTGATACAGATATAATAAACAGTCTTGATACATACAACAGGTGGTTTGTTCTGTCCATGTCAGCTATATACAGCTGTGGCAAGATTGGCTTGCTCTCGGCTAAAAGTTGTGTGCAGGTCAAATACAAGTTATTGAGCGAATACAGACGATTCAGAACAGAAACATATTTCGCAGAGATTGAGCACCGTGAATGGATTGAACGAACGAGAGAAACATCTTGCAAACTTACAGAACTTGCACATCAAATTAATAACAAAGATACTGATGCATTAAAAACAGCTGTCGAGATTATTGACTTATTCACGAAACAAGATGTATATAATCAATTATTTATAAAAGCAGAAGCTGATGAAGAGTATAAGCAGAAATGTGTACAAGCTCTTACACAAAATGAAAAACTCTTCTTCGACCGCTTTGGCAATATACCTTTTGTAGATTTGCTTTTTAAATTCTATAAATCCACAGAAGAGAACCGAGCAGCGGAAATATACAAAGAACTTGATTGCGATAATCTTAATGTTGTTGCACATAGAGTTCCTGTAAAATCCGAAAATTGCAAAGGCATAGCAAAATCATATCTTGAATATTTCAAGTAAAAATCGCAGGGGCTGAAATGCCCCTGCATATCCTGCTCAAGTAATTAATTAAGTGACCGCTATAAAAAATAATGATATAATAAAGGCTGTCTCTTAT
>ENA-UACK01000267-UACK01000267.1-human-gut-metagenome-genome-assembly--contig:-NODE-267-length-13106-cov-5.123669_pt1 | contig 13106 bp, 22 predicted proteins | sample MGYA00243881_ERZ654229 | MGnify/ENA primary metagenome ERZ654229 (study PRJEB26926, sample SAMN06165278) | human gut metagenome | biome: ENVO:00009003; feature: ENVO:2100002; material: ENVO:00002003... | reverse complement strand
CTCGGAGATGTGTATAAGAGACAGATATGATACAATGCAATTCGGAAAGGGGGTGGTGTCTCCCTTGAATTACAAAGAGGCTATTGTCGAAATAGTCGGAAAGATACGAAACGAACGCATCCTCAAGAGGATATACAAATTCGTGTTGTATCTCTACACCCATGAGACTGGCAGTTGAAAGACTGTCAGTCTTTTTTTGATGCAAATAAATCTATGATTCTTTGAAATGCTGCGATGTCCTCGTCACTTGCCTCAAGTAATGCCTTGAAAAGATTCTTGCGGGCATCGTCCTCACCTACCATGATGCGGTCAATTCTTTCGATGAAATCGTCGTCAGTATCAACGAACATCTCACCGCCACCAGTAGTCAACCATATATAATCAACATTAAATTCACGGCAGATTGATTTGACCATGTGTTCGGTGGCGTTCCGATTCCCGTTCTCAATATTAGAGATAGTGGATTTCGTAACACCTATTTTCTCGCCGAACTGTTCCATCGTCATTTTCAAAGTTTTTCGCAATTCTCTGATTCGTTCGCCTTGCGTCATTTGGAATCACCTCCTCTGTTTTCTAAAGCATACCACCGAAAAAGACAAAAATCAATAAAAAAGTTTTCAAACGCAACAAAAAAGAGTTGACAAAGTATTCAAACGGAATTACAATGTATTCAAACGAAACGGACAGGAGGTACAAAACAATGATGAAATCCGAATTTGAAAACCTTGCAGGTAGAGAAGTAACAGACGAACAGTACAGAGCAATCGAAACATTATACATGAGCAGCAACCTTGAAAAAACAGAATTTGTGAAAAGCATGAAACCAATACTCAAGAACATCCCGCAGCCGGAAAAGAAGAAAGACATCAAAAGAATGGTAGTGAGAGACCGGAGCGGTTACAGAAAAACACCGAACGGATGCTATTACCATATTGAATATGTTGAATTGGTAGACATAGACATCAAAACGGGAAAATACATCATCAAGCCACTTGAGGAAAAAGATTTTGAGAAACTGGCAAAAGACGGACATGATTTGAATTTAGACACATGGTTTGATTTCGATTATGAGGATTGCATCGACGAAAAGAAAAAGCCGATTGAACTGAATTATTAAAGCCGAAACGGGGCAGCAGTCGCCCCGTCAGCGTCCGGATGGCGACCGACGCTCTGACGATGGCAAGCCGAAAGACATCGTTCAGCGATACCGTGGGAAACATGGCAGCGGTCGCACCTGCTAGAAAGTGCGTGGATGGTCAACAGGTTTTCGATGATTTTTAATGTGAAAAGCATCAACACGGTGTACATTGCCGGAAAAGAGGTGGACGGGATGAAAAGACCGAGAGAACCACCAACAGGAGGAAACAAGATGAATATAGGACGAATATTGCCGACAGAGGCAGCAGCAATCCTCAATGTGTCACCGCAATTCGTGAGGGTAGCAATGCAGCAGGGAAAACTCCCGATAGGAACGGCGGTGCAGATGTCCTCAATTTGGACGTATCACATTTCGGAAAAACTGCTTGCAGATTATTCCGGAAAGAACATAGAAAAAGAGATTGAGCGAATCCGAGGAGGTGTTGAAAAATGACGAGAAACGAGAAAAAGGCAGTGATTGAGAGCATGGCAGAAAAATTCATGAATATTGACGACCTTGAGGGAAAGTCAATGACCATTATGGTGATGTCTGCGTATGCCGAGGGTAAGGCAGCAGGAAAAGCAGAGGAGCGTCGCAGATGGGAACAGAAAGAGGCGGTTGCAGCCGTTTAATGAAAACGCCCCGTCATAACGGCGGGGCAGTACATAGCAGGAGCATGAGAGCAAAGAAAAAGGACAACCATTGCAGTGGTCGTCCTTGTGATAAGAGCAGAGGAGGAAGATGCGACAAGAAAAGAGAACTTGCGGTTGCGACCGTATAAAAGACAACAGCAAAGGAGTGAGAAAATGAGATTTTATCATGCAGCACCAAAAGAAACAATGATGAAGATATACGCCGAGGGCGTTCTCAAAAAGTCGTGGGATGGCGTTGTCTATATGTGTAAAGACCCGATTGACGCTTGCAAGTTTCTTGTGATTAGAGGAATGAGACAAATGAGCGTCATTGAGTTGGAACTTGATGAAAAGGAGGTTGAGGAATCACACGACCATTCAGAGACATTTTTCAAATGCAAGGCATACATAAAACACGGAGACATTGTTCTCTCCGGAGACGAGAGAATATTCGACTATGATTTTGAGTAAAGAAAAAGGACATCCGTTGCGAGCAGATGTCCGGTGCAAGTCGTGTCAGACTTGAAATTCACTAAAAATATTATAACAAATCTGACACAAAAAAGCAACTTGAAAAGAGACCGAAAAGGTCTATAAAATCAAGGGTTTTCGGAACTTTTATCGTCCTTGTAATAGATAATAACAAGTCTACGAAAACATAACAGGAGGATTGTGTCAGATGGCAAGAAAAAGAGGGATGCAATATATCCCGTATGATTATGAGGCAGCATATAACAAAGCGATGGAGGACATGCATGAGTGGTTCATTGAGAACCTGTTCCAACATCGAAAGAAAGTTATATATGCACTGAAAGAGATAACAGCAGGAGACCAGTTTGAAATTGAGATATATCCGCAGTTCCGGAGCATGGATGAAGTACCTCCGGAGGGGAGAACTATCAAGAAAGACAACAACAAGGCTCAAAAGAATCTGAATGATAAGAATGCACGGAAATATGTTGAGAGGCTAATCAATGAGAATTTCAGTGACCGTGATATTTGGATGACATTGACCTATGATGACGAGCATCTCCCACCGGACGGGGATGTGGATGCAGCAATCAAGAATGTGCAAAAGTACATCAGACGCATCAACTATCAGAGGAAAAAGAGAGGTCTCCCGAATGCGAAATATGTCTATGTGACCGCATACAATCCGGATGCGGAAATCAGATGGCATCATCACATTGTCATGGATGGAGCGTTAGACATGGAGACGGTTGAATCCTGTTGGAAACAGTCAAGCAGGAATGAGGTTCGCCGATTGCAGACGGACGAAAACGGTCTGTCCGGTATGGCGAATTATATCGTCGAGGAAAAGAACCGTGTTCCGTCGGAAAAGAGGTGGAACAGTTCACAAGGATTGAGAGACCCACGAATCAAGGTCGTTCATTCCAAACGTCCGGCAGCAGGAGGCAGTTATAAAAAAATAGGCTCATTCGTTGACAAGATGGTCAAGGATAGGGATTCCATTCCGGAGACATTGAAAAAGTGGTATCCGGACATGGATTTCACGAATGCAGCAGTGTACTACAACGATTTTAATTGCATGTTTTATATACATGCACGAATGCGGAAAAGGAGGTCGACAGGTGAAAAGACGAATAAGACGGATAAGACGGGCATTGAAAAGAGCAGGTTTATATAATGCATTTCACATCACATTGATTGCGGTATTACTGACGGGATTTTGCGTGATATTGTTCAATGTCAAAGAACCGGAGCAGCAGGAGAAAGAGCCGGAGGAGATACAAGCGGAAGTGATGCAGAATCCGGAGACGATGACACAGACAGCAGAGAACATCGAGGACAAATACAAGGTATTTGACACCATGTCCGAGGATTGGGGGAGTGATGACCTTGAGGGATTCGTGTTCTATGACTTGCCGGAGCAGTATGCAGACAAAGGCTATTTTCCGGAGAAAATGCAGATATACACAAGATGTCTATGCAAGCAATATGACGTTCCATATGCCCTTGTATTGGCAATCATAGAGCAAGAATCCGGATATGAGTTCGACAAAACCGGAGACGGCGGGCAGTCAAAGGGATATATGCAGATATATGAGAAATGGCACACCGACCGGATGCAGAATCTAGGATGCACCGACCTCATGAACCCATATCAAAACGTGAGGGTCGGGATTGATTTCCTCTCATACCTGCTCAAGAAATACGGCACGATTCAAGATACACTTGCAGCGTACAACTACGGTGAAAAAGGCGCAAGGGAATATTTGTGGAGCAACGGCGTGTATGTATATTCATACAACACGGCAATCATGCAGAGAATGAAAGAGATTGAGGAGGTGGTCGGGAAATGAGATTTGACTGGAAACCGGAATCAAAAGATAGATATTTCAGAAAAGCAGAGGCAGCAGTCAAGGCAGCGGGATTCGATGACATCCTGCGGGTAGACAGAGACCAGTTTTCCATCGTCAAAGGAACGGTCAAGGTACATTTCAAGCCGATTTCAAGAGATGGAAAGACACGCCGATGGTGGGAGGCAAAGAGAACGATTGAGAATATGCATGAAGTGCTCCGGCAAAAGACCAGTTCGGCAGGAAACACAAGAGCATTTTCATTCACGCCTACATGATTTTAGAAATGGAGGAGCAGGGCAGATGAAAATGAGAGAAGTCGCAGAGAGATTCAGACATATGCTCAAAGTCAAGGATTGCAGACATTTATGTCTGACATGTGAATATTACGAAATATGCAAAAGAGAGGTGAATGCAGATGAATATGAAATACGCAATGAGAAGTGAGGACACAGAGCAAATCAATGTCGTGTCGTGGGCGAATTGGAATGTGAACCGCTATCCGGAATTGAGGTGGTTGTTCCATGTACCGAACGGAGGCAGCAGAAACAAGCAGGAGGCAGTTAAATTCAAACAGATGGGTGTCAAGGCGGGCGTTTCTGATTTGTGCCTCCCATATCCGAAAGGGATTTACTGCGGATTGTTTATCGAAATGAAATACGGCAACAACAGGCAGCAGGACACACAAAAAGAGTTCCTTGCAGACATGGCAGCAGCAGGACATTTTGTCGCAACCTGCTATTCAGCAGAGGAGGCAATCAAAGTCATTGAGGAATATTTGAATCTTGCGTTGTGTTATTGTCCGGAGGAGGATTTCAACAACAAAATGAGCATCCCGAACAACAGCATCCTCAAGGACGGGAAAGTCAAGGGAGGCAGGTCATGACACTTGCAGATTTACTCAACATATTAGAGAGTGCGGACATGCTGCGAATCATCAAGGGAGACGAGGAAATATTCGTCGGGTATCTTGTATTATTTGCACCGGAGGTCGGTCACACGAACTGCAAACTCTATGAACAGTATAAATTTGACGAGGTTGTGAAATTCAGAGCAGTTCCGGAGATTACTCACAGGAAGTGGAAAGAATTGAACCTCATGTCACCACTGCGACCGGACGAAACACCGGACTATAAGTTTCAAGAATTGCAAATGAAATTGTATTACACGATTTATATATAACAGGACAATAACAGGAGGAAAAAAGACATGAAAATCATTGCAGTAATGTCACCAAAAGGAGGAATCGGGAAAACAACGACATCCGATTCAATCGCCTACATGTTGGGCGAGGAGCAGGGAAAAAGAGTGCTTGTGTTAGATGGAGACCCACAGGGAGACACATCAAAGACATTCGGAGTATATGAACCGGACGGAATCGGCATGAGTGAACTGCTTGAGAAACATGAATGCGTCGGAGGTACATATAAAACGGGCGATTTGATTCGACCGACCGACTATTCGCACATTGACATCATTCCGGCGAACGGTTATCTCATGAAAACCGACATGAATCTGCTGCTCAAGTCGGAGGACAATCAAGTCACAAGGATGCGTGAGGCGTTGGAGGAGGTCTCCGATGCATACGATTATTGCATTTGTGATTGTGGTCGACTGCTTGATATGGTAGTCATCAATATTCTGATTGCAGCAGAACTCGTCATCGCTCCGGTAAAGGTCGGAGGATATGAAATCGAGGCATTGCAGAACCTTGAGGAACAGATTGAGGACTTGAGAGACATCAATCCGGATTTGAGAATCAAGGCACTCATGACAATGCGACAGAAAAACAAGACCTCTCTTGAGGTTGAGGAATGGTTGAAAGCAGAATCCGGATTTGACATGTTTGTCACGCCGATTCGCCGTTCCATCATCGCAGAGAAATCCACAACAGCAATGATACCGCTCCCGAAATTTTCAAAGCGTGGGATTGTGTCTCAAGATTACAGATGCGTTGTGCATGAGTTGCTCAAGGAAATGGAGGGGTAAGGCATGGAAAACGAGACAATACAAATCCTTGAATTGTTCGGAGGAATTGGGTCGCCTCGATGTGCCTTGAGAAATTTGAACATTCCAACGAAAGCAATCGACTATGTGGAAATCAATGAAAAGGCGGTGCGTTCGTACAATTCAATGTTCCGTGAGGAATTGGCATATAAAACACAAACGGTTGTCGGATGGAATCTGAAACCGGACATTCTGATTCACGGTTCGCCCTGTCAAGATATGAGCATTGCAGGGCATCAAGGAAAAGCCACAGGCGAGGGCAGAATCAACAGAGGAAAAGGTTCAGACGAGGGGAGCGGAACACGTTCCTCCCTCATGTGGGAGACAATACATATCATTGAGAACATGGGCGAATGGCGACCTCGTTATGTAATATGGGAAAATGTGAAGAATGTGAAATCAAAGTACATGAGACCGAATTTTGACAGATACATGGTTGAAATGGAGCGGTTAGGATATACGAATAATTTCGAGGTACTGGATGCAAGAGAGTTCGGATTGCCACAGGCAAGAGAGCGAGTGTTCACGGTTTCTGTTCTGAATGGAGAAAGATTTGAGTTCGATGACCTTATAAGAACACCGATGCGAAATTTGCAGGAATTTCTTGAGGATGATGCAAGCGTTCCGGATGTCTACGATGTGACGCAACCGTCCGTCCTTGCGTGTATCGGAGAAAAAGGCATCCGCAGGGCAACGGTTATCACAGATTGTGCATATACCATCACGACAAGACAAGACCGGACACCTGCACAAGTCATTGACCGAGGCGGTGGACGTTATCGTTATTTGACCGAGCGTGAGTGTTGGCGATTGATGGGGTACACGGACGAGGATTTTGACAGGGCGAAAGCAGTACAGGAAAGAAACGGCAAGTATTACAAAGCATTATACGACCAAGCGGGAAACAGCATCGCCGTTCCGATATTCGAGAGCATATTCAGAAAAATAATTTTGCATGAGGTCGCATGAGACCGGAAAGAGAGGAAAAAGCATGGGAGACATTATCAAAACAGCACAGTGCAGGTTTTGCGGTCAGATGGTACAGATTGAGACCGACAAGGAACTGACGCAGCCACAAGCAGAGGAACAGGCAACAATGACATGTAACTGCACCGAGGCGGTCGAGTATCAGAAAGAGAAACAGAGGAAAGAAAAGGCAATGATGAATGTGTCTGCCTTTTTTGGAGAGAACGCAGCACCGGACAAGAGATGCGGTGAGGGCATTGTCAACATCTTAAAGGCAGCAGTCGAGGAGATTTACACCGGAGGACTTGCAAAAGTCACATTGAACCTCCGAGGGGGGGTCAAAGCATCAATTTCACAGAATGCAAAGGGTGAAATCAACGTCGAGCGTACAGAGACAAAGAAACAGAAACTCACAGAGTAATAACAGGAGGTTGAACAGATGGCAGCAGGATTCAGCGTGAAAGACGCACTCAACAAGAACAGCAAAGCGGGGATTGATGAATCTCCGAGAGCGAGATTCCGGACAAAGGACATTTCAATTTTCAAGATGTACCGGAATGATATGAATTTTTACAGTGTGGAACAGGTCGAGGAACTGGCAGGAGACATCCTCATGTACGGATTGAAACAGAACCTTGAACTTGTATATGCACCGTGCGAAAAGGGCGAATATAGAATCGTTGCAGGTGAAAGACGATGGGAGGCTCTCAAGTACCTTGTATCAAAGGGATATAAAGAATTTGAACTTGCAACCAGTAAATTGACAACGCCACAGGATAACGACGAGGAGCAGGTTGAAATCATTATTGCGAACGCATACCGTACAAAGACAACATCCGACATGATTGAGGAGGAAACACGCCTCAAGGCATCTCTTGAACGCATGAAAGCAGCGGGAAAGAAAATCAAGGGATATGACCTGCAATCCGGACGATTGAGGGATGTGATTTCCTCAATGCTGCATGTGAGCAAAACAAAGATTGCACAAATTGAGGCAGTCAACAACAATCTGATTCCGGAATGGAAAGAGGAACTCAAGGGAGAACGCCTCACATTTTCCGCAGCTTATGAATTGAGCGGTATGACAGCAGACGAGCAGCGGGAGGCACTGGGAAAATTCACAGAGACCGGAGAACTCACACACAAAGATGTGAAAGACATGAAAGCAGAAAAGGCAGCAGGGCAGCAGGTGTCAGAATCCGACACAGAGACAGAAATCGGCATGAACCCGCCGGAAGTGAGAGCGGGCGACGAATATGAGACACCGCATCCGGAGGGAATCACATCAATATGTTATTCATGCACCGAATATGAGACATGCAACGTCAAAACCGGAACATGTACATCATGCGACCAGTACAAGAACCGTACAGAGGCATACAAGACCGACGAGCAGAGATATTCAGAGGAACAGGATGCAATCGACCGTGAGACAAAGAAAAAACTCCGTGAGATGGAACAGGAGGAGAAGATGCAGAAACTCCCGTCAACAGCACCGGAGGAAATAAAGACAATCAGAGTGTCGCAGGACAAATTCGAGGAATACACGGGAGAATATAGAAAACCGTACATGATAACAAAAGACGACGGATTCAAGGTCGGAAATGTCGTCAAATTAGTAGTATTTGCAGCAGGTAAAGCGACCGGAGAGACGGCAGACATGAGAATCACTTGCAAAGATGATGACATCACATGCAGTGGACTGTCAGACGGTTGGTGCGTTATCGGTTTAGGCGAGGCATAGAGGAGACAGAATGAGTTATAAACAGAGACACCCGTATTTGATGCAGATTGTATATATCATCAAATACAGATTGAAGAATTGGAGGAAATAAGCGAAAACAGTATATGTCAGAACAAAGACAAAAGACGAGGCAAGAAAGAGAGCGGAGTGGCTCTATATGATATTAAGGGATTGCACTCCGGTTATTGCAGATTTGCACACATCAAAAGCACAGGTTGTGACTGAATCAATGGTTATCAAGTATGTTCCGGAAAACTACACAATGGACGGAATACGATGCGACATTGCAATCGGGTTCGGGCAATTAGGAAAAATCATCGCAACAGGGAACACTCGTGATGATTTGATGGACGAAAGAGAACTTGCAAAGTATATCGTTGACAATGAAACGATTTCAGAAAATGAAAATATTGAATACAGGAGGTAAAAATCAATGAATGACATCAAAAGAGGCGAAATGTTCTATATCAGCAGAGGGGGGGGATCCTACAACGGGAGCGAACAACACTCCGACCGTCCGGCGGTAGTTGTGAGCAACAACAAGAACAATGAGAACAGCAATGTTGTTGAAATCGTATATATGACGACACAACCGAAAACAGACCTCCCGACACATGTGACAGTGAGGTCAACAGGGAGAATCAGCACGGTATTGTGCGAGCAGGTCTATTCGGTATCAACGGAGCGTGTAGGAACATACATCGGAGAGTGTACAGACAAGGAAATGGAGAACATCGACATTGCTCTCATGATTTCCTTACAGCTTGACGGCAACATGAAAACCTCAAAGAAATACAATGAGACAATCAAAGAGCAGCAGGAGGAAATCGACAGTCTCAAGAAAGAAATTGAGATGTTGCAGCAGGAGCATGAGGACACAATCGCAGAGATTGAACAGGATGCAGCAGTCTATGTTGAGGAAAACAAGAAAATTGCGAACATGACACAGACAGAGGACACAATCAGATTACAGACAGAAAGAGACACATACAAGACCATGTATGAACAGTTACTCAACAGATTAGTGAATGGAGGAGCAGCATGAACAAAAGCGAATTAAAAGCAATATTTATCAATGCAAAGGCAACAGATGCGAAATACATCGGCGTGAGCATTCAGACAGAGGACAGCAGTCAACCGGAAATCATCATCAATCCGAATGCGAATTTTGATGCGAAATTTGACTATTACATGGAGGCATACGACGACGATTTGATTCTGATTGCAGCAAAGGGCAAAAAGGACATCAGAATCACGGCAGCAGGGCAAGGAAACCGTTTCGAGGATATTGAATGTCAGCTATTAGGAGAGCGGGGCAAGGGTTGGAAAGAACTCATTGCAGGAGCGATTGACAATGCGTATGAGAAAATGATTGCAACCACACCTCCAACGACAGAGGAGGAACAGACCCATTGTGAAATGATAAAAGAGGCAGTCAAGGGAATGTTCATCAATGAGAGCAGGACGGCAGCAGAGGCAGAGTTCATCAAGACACACATTGTCGACTATGAGAAAATATTCGATGTGTGCATGAATGGTGATGACCTTGAGTTCAAAAAAGGACTTGTCAGATTGCAGAAAATGCAAAATGAATATGTTATGCAGCGGGAAAATGACTGATAGAGAAAAAGAGGCGTTCATCGGCGGGATAGAATTTGCGAGAGACTGGAATCTCGACATCCCGCCGGATGATTTGCGTTTATACGAGAGATTGATTCAAGAAAGGACAAAAAAAGAGAATGAACAAAGTCATATTGATGGGTAGGCTCACAAGAGACCCGAATGTAAGATATACACAGCAGAACGGTTCACAGGAATCCATGTGTGTGGCACGTTATACACTGGCAGTCGACCGGAGAGGTGCAAGAGACGGGCAACAGTCGGCAGATTTTATCTCATGCGTGGCATTTGGGAAAAACGGCGAGTTTGCGGAAAAATATCTGAAACAGGGAACAAAAATTGTTGTTACTGGCAGGATTCAGACAGGCTCATACACCAACAGAGACGGGCAAAAGGTATATACGACGGATGTTGTGATTGAGGAACAGGAATTTGCAGAAAGTAAGAAAGCAGCAGGAGAACAGGCAGAAAACGTCGGATATACAGACGCAGGAGACGGATTCATGAACATTCCGGACGACATCGACGGCGATTTGCCTTTTATGTAAGCGAAAAGGAGGGTTGTGATAATATGGGAATCTTAAAAGGCATAATTGACAGATTTCGGGCGATGGGAAAGACGGAAAATGAGATTTCGAGCATTGTTGAGGCAGCAGCAGACAAGGCGACAGTGAATCCGGATGTTACAAAGAATGAAAATCCACAAAAACCGGAAATCAAGGTCGAAACAACAGCAGAGGCGTTTGTTGAGGCGGTATTGCGGACAGGCGTGACAATGAAACAGGCAAAAACGGCAATTTTGAAAATGAGCAGTTCACGAAATGCGGAAAATCGCAAAAACACGAATAACTGGCGTAAAATGCACGGTCTGCCTATGAGAAGAAAGCAGAAAGCGAGGAAAAAGCATGAAAGAGGAAAAGGAGCAGACGGTCATTGAAAAAACCTTGCTATATCTTGAGAATTATCGTGAAATGGAACGATATATCAATGAGGCGGTATCAGAGACCTCTCAAGTGCCGGATATAGGCAAATACAACATATCAGCAGAAAAGGCGTTCCTGCAATCGGTCAGAGAGTGCCGTGCAGAGACGGTCATTCTGTTTGAACACTTGAAAAAGGCTCTTGCATCGCTCAAGGAAGATGCAGGGGCAGCAGGTGAGGGGTACAAATACGACGCTCTTGAGGCGGTCTATATAAAGGGCATGTCATACGAGGATATAGTGAGGGAGACAGGATGCGGACGCAACTCACCGAAAAAGTGGTGCAGGGTGATGATTCAGCGGTTGTCAATCAAGTTATTCGGTGCAAAAGCGATTGAAAATGATAAAAACGGAGTGAAAACAGGGTGAAATGAGGGTGAAAACAGGGGTAAAAAGTGGGTGAACAAGAGAGAAAATAAACGTGATAATATGTTAGCGTGAACAGTTGAGACGAGCGATTGCAGATATGCAGTCGCTTTTTTCTTGCCTGTTTGCCCTCCTGTTATATGCGGGTGGGATATACACAGTCATGTGCATAACTGCCCGCCTCTTGTGGATAACACAGCAGGAGAATGATGCAAGAGAGGAGAACACAGATGCTTTTGAAATCATGCAGGTGTGGGAAGTTAATACCGCAGTCAATGAAGATGTGCGAGGAATGTGAGCAACGGCAGCAGTCGAGGCACATGATATATAACAACACACGGCGAGACGAGAGAGCAGCAGAGTTCTATGTATCAAAGGAATGGCGGGCGATGCGAGAGCGTATCATTGAGGTCTATGACAACGTAGATATATACGCATTATATGTCGAGCATGAGTTGCTCACATGCAATCCGGTTCACCATATCATTGAACTTGAGGACGACTGGGAACAGCGTTTGAATCCGTTCAACCTCATACCTCTCAACCATAAGACACACAACACAATCACTGCTTTATATAAGCAGAGCAAAGCAAGTATGAGAGCAACACAAAAACAGTTGAGGTCACTGATTGAGTACCACTTTCGAGAGGCAGGGGGATATAAAAAAGTTTTGTGCGATTCGTTTTTAGTCGCACCCCCTCTTTTCCTTGGAGAAAACTCCCCACGAGAATTTCAGTAGATGGGTATATCCGAAAGAGGTGTCAGAATGTGACACAAAAGCACTGAAATACTGACGGAAAGGAGGTTTGTTGCATCATGGCAGGACAAAGACAACCTACAGATTTGGTTGTGATGAACGGGCGAAAACACCTAACAAAAGCCGAGATTGAGGCACGAAAAAACGCCGAGGTCACAGCACCATGCGACAAAGTGAGACCTCCGTCATATTTGACACCGGAACAAAAGAAACAGTTCCGGAAGATTGCAAAAGAATTACTCGAAATCAAACTGATTTCAAACCTTGATTGCGATGCACTGGCAAGACTACTCATTGCACAAACGCAGTACATCGAAATCACAGAGCAAATCAGAGCAACTCCATTGATGGAGGATGTTCCAGTCTATGAGATGCGGGAAAATCCGGACACGGGCGAAAAAGAACGTGTGCAGGTCGGTACAAGACAGGTCGTTTCCGGAGAAAGAGAACGCCTCATGATTATTCAAGACCGCTGCATGAAACAGTGTAGGCAGGGAGCATCCTGTCTCTTATACACATCTCCGAGCCCACGAGACGTAGAGGATCTCGTATGCCGTCTTCTGCTTGAAAAAAA
>ENA-UACK01000230-UACK01000230.1-human-gut-metagenome-genome-assembly--contig:-NODE-230-length-13873-cov-6.762628_pt1 | contig 13873 bp, 9 predicted proteins | sample MGYA00243881_ERZ654229 | MGnify/ENA primary metagenome ERZ654229 (study PRJEB26926, sample SAMN06165278) | human gut metagenome | biome: ENVO:00009003; feature: ENVO:2100002; material: ENVO:00002003... | reverse complement strand
TATTTTTCGACAAAGACATGGAAATTTTCAATGCTTTAAGTTACCTATCAATAGCGGGGAAAATGGATATGTCGATTGAGAAAATCTTATGTGAATGAAGCGGACTAGGGTTGCTGATGCTTTATATTGACAAGAAATTTAGTATCATGCGATATTATATTCTCCCTGCTTACACAACTGAACAGGAGGATAATAATGTCGGGAGAGACAAAAGAAGTTTTGGGCAGTAATTATGTCCAGAACGATGTAATCATCAACAGATTGATTGATAAAATGACACTGTTTGATGACAATCTGATGAGTCTTGTATTCGGGCAGAATATCGAGACAACAGAGCTGTTGCTTCGCGTAATAATGGAGCGTGATATTAAAGTTATAGACGTCAGGGGGCAGGATGAATTAAAAAATCCCGTGATTGGCGGACGATGTATTACCTTGGATGTGCATGCAATAGATGTCGATGGCAGGCATATTGATATCGAGGTGCAGATTAATGCGGAGGGCTCGCATGTCAGAAGAGCCAGATATCACAGCAGTATGATGGATGCGAGGATGCTGGGGGAAGGACAGGAGTTTAAGGAGATTAAGGATTCCTATGTGATTTTTATTTATGATCACGATAAGTTCAGAAAAGGACTGGCATTTTATCACATTCAAAGACGTGTTGATGAAACAGGCGAAGTTTTTGGAGATGGTTCACATATCATCTATGTAAATGGAAGGTATGAAGGTAATGATGATATAGGTCGGATGATGAAAGATTTTCACCAGTGCAGGCCGGAGCAGATAGAAAGTGAGACATTGTCAAAAGCAGTGGCTTATTACAAAGAAAAGGAAGGACGTGGTGCTATGAGCGAAGCAGTAAGACAGTATGCAATGGAATATGCAAAAGAGTATGCAAAGGAATATGCCAGGGAGTATGGTGAGGAACAGAAGGAAGAGGGGATTCTTCAGGGAAAAAATAATATGTTGTATTCATTGGTTTCAAAGGGAAGGTTAAAAATAGATGTAGCAGCCGAAGAGGCAAATGTCAGCCTTGGAGAATTTGAAAAATCGATGGAGGAAGCAGGATATAAAATTCCTGAATTGGTATAGTTTAATAGTTACAAGATACGTTAAATATAGACCCGGTTTGCATAAGTATGTGCAGACCGGGTTTTTATAATAAAAATGCAATGTATGATACAAAAAGTTTACAACTGACATATATACTCATTATAACAATATGGAACACAAAAAAGGAGAACCACATATGGATAAAAGGGGTAACATATTTTCACGAAATATGAGATTATTTGCAGCAATTATGACACTCATCGAGGCACTTGTCCTCACATCATTCACAGGCTGTGCCGGTAAAAAGGTGGATTATGGTGTGGACACGGAGGTAAAGGAGCAAAAGAACGCTTCTAAGGTATCTGATTTAAGGACTGACAAGCCATGGGTCGAAAATATAACTGTCCAGACAAAAAAAGGAGATGTAACCCTGGGAATCGATGCCAAAATACTGGTGCCGGATTGTGAAACCATGCATGTTGTTGGAGTGGAGGATGTGAAGCTCGATACAGAGTACAAGAAAAGGTTTTTAGATGCGTACTTTGGTGGTGGAGAGTATTATTATCATGATTTAGAGCATTATACAGTTGATGAATTGAATTCTTATATAGATTTAAAATCCAGGGAGCTGAATGAAATGAATAGCAGGGATGATGTGGATGATAGTACAAAACAGGAGCTGGTACAGCAAATGGAGCAGGATTTATCAGGTTATCGGGATTTACTGACTGATGCGAAAATCTCGTATACAATTGCTTCTGATTTACAAAGCTGTGATGAGTATGCCGGCTATAAAGGAGATACATTTTGTGAGGTAACATTTAAAGAGCATTGGGTAAATGCTTATGTCTTTAAGCTCGATGGAAAATATTACGGACCACCTTCATTTAAGGAGGAAAATTATGATAATGTCTCGCAGACATTTCAGGAGGATAATCTGACAGACAGTGCCGGAGCTGATGGAAATGAATGTACAAGAAGTGCAGCAGAGTCAAAAAAACTTGTGCAGGACTTTATGGGAAAGCTTGGACTGTCAAATCAGGTTGAGCGTGGAGAGTGCGATTGTAACTGGCTGGGATTTAATAATGGGGATGAAAACTGGGAGAGCCGCAGTAACACATTGTGGGGATATGTGTATTCGTATGGAACAGGCATTGATGGACAGGTTTTTAAGGATAGTTTTGATTCATCAGAATGTGACTCTATGCTTCGCGAGGATACGAAAGACATTACATTGGGTGACAGTATTCAGCTAACTGTTACAGACAATGGAATAATTGATGTGGTTATAGAATATCCGGTGAGTGTGACAAGCATATCCGGCAGTGTGGAGATGCTTTCTTTAAAGAATATAGAGCAGATAATTAAGGAGCAGCTAAAAAACAATGCCGACAAATATGAGCTTGAGATAAACAAAAGCTTTAACAATATGCAGCTTACATATTTCAGGCTGAAAGATAAGAATGAAACTGCAAAATACAGTTATGTGCCTGTATGGTCATTTTCGCGGCTGGTTGATTCACAAAAGAAAAATGTGATACTTGTAAATGCAATAGATGGCACAATAATCAATTCCGAGGATGTATTTTAAAATTTATGGAGAACTATTATGGGAAAGAAGAAAAAAGCAATTATGACACTCATCGAGGCACTTGTCCTCATATCACTCGCAGGCTGTGCCGGCAAAAAGGTAGATTATGGCGTGGACACGGAGGTAAAATCCCAAAATGTGGTAAGCAGTGTAAAGGATATTGACACCAATACAAGTTTTAATGATGAACTTACAGTAAATATGGGTGGTACTGATGAAAAGGTGAAAATCACGGCAGATATCAGAGTGCCGGAATGTGATACCATGTCAGTCACAGAGGTAGAGCGCATACCTTGTACCAAGGAGTTCAAGGAAAAGGTGATAAAGGCATATTTTGGTGATTCACAGGTCTATTATTACGACTATGCGCACATGACAAAAAAGGAGCTTGAGGAGATTATTGAGACTCTTGACAGGGACAACAACAGTCTGTCGGATGATGCCTCTGAGGAGATTTTGAAATGGCATGATGATATGAAAACTGAGTGCACAAAAGCACTTGAAACGGCAGCTGATGTGTGGACAGAGGCCACAGAATATGATTCCTGTGATGATTTTGTCGGAAAAATAGGTGATACCTGGTTTCACCTTCAGTTTTCAAGGCCAGATGATGACAACAGTGTGCTATCAGGCATCCAGAGCTATCCGCTTGACAGATGTGTGAAAAGCGTTTCAGATGGGGATCCGGATGAGAGGAGTACTAAATTTGATGATGGCTATGTGAAGCAGTACTATGGACCAAAATCACTGAAAGAGTATGACACGGTGAGGTATTTAAACGGTGACTTTATTGATGGAGACCTGCCGGTAAGCGATGTCAATGAGGCAAATATTTCGTTTGATGAGGCAAAGAAGAAAGCAGGTGACTTCATGCAGGCAATAGGAATTGAGTCAATGATTAAAACAGGAGAAAGCGACTGTGAATGGGAGGGATATAACAAGACTGAGGATAATGTATATAAGGAGGGGGATGTGCATAGAGCCATATGGGGCTATGCGCTTGAATATTCGCTTGGCGCAGATGATGTAGTGTATTCAAAATCACTGAATGTATTTGATTATTCAGCTTATAACAAATTTTGTCCTATGGACTGTCCTGGTTATGAGACAGGCAGTTTCAATGTAAATGAATATGGTGTCTATAGATTTGATATAGCAGAGCCGGTAAGCATTGTGAAAAAACAGCAGAAGGTGGAGCTCTTACCGGTGTCAAATATTTATAAGATTGCAAGAAATGAGCTTGAAAGCCACCCGGATAAATATATTGTGGAAGCGGATACACAATATCGTTATCTGACACTTGGCTATATCAGGGTAAAGGACAGCTCAGATTCACAGAGATTCAGCTATATCCCGGCATGGAGCCTTGAGCTGCTGCAAAGAGGAGAGGTCGAATCGTGTCCGGTATTTGTAAATGCAATAGACGGAACAGTGATTGAGCCGGAGCAGATATTCTGAATCAGAGAGAAGTGTGCATGGAGACTAAGGGAAATTATATAATAAAAAATGCAATACATGATACAAAAAGTTTATACATGGAGTTACATTTTTAGATAATAGATCAGGTTCATATTTATTTGGAAAAGATGTGGAAAATATATGATTAATAAAAAGAAAAAATATATAGGGCGTTTGACACTTGCCGCTGCAATTACCTCTATTTTATTTTCAGGATGTGGGGTGGCACAAAAGGAGCTTGCACAGACGGACAGAGCTTCCTACGAGAAAATATCATACCAGACAGTTACGGTACAGAGCGGTTCACTCACACCGCAGACTACCATCAGTCTGAGCGCGCAGGGCTATACCAGGTTTTCCTATGGTGCGACAAACACGGAGCTTACGCTCGAAAAGGTAAATGTGGCAGTGGGTGATCATGTGAAAAAGGGTGATATACTGGTGGCTTTTAAATCCGGGGAGATACAGAAAAAGATTGAGGACTACAGCGGGCAGATCAGTCAGAATAAGCTTCTGGCAGAGCACTACAGGGCTATTATGAAAATCGATGATACTCAGGATTATTCAAGCGATATTGCCCAGCTTGATAAGGATACAGAGCTTGCGCAGCTTTATCTTGATGAGGCTAAGGAAAAACTGTCGAGATATCAGATCACGGCATCCGAGGATGGCACGATCACAGCAATGGACAATTCGCTTTTGGCGGGAGTTTTTGAACCGGGCAGCAATCTTATAACAGAAATCAGCGGAAACGGCAATTACGAGGCTGACAGACCGGAAGGTTATGACTTTAATGTAGGTGATATATACACGGCAACAGCATCTGATATAGAGTTTGAGCTTAAGGTAAAAGAGGTGGACGATAAAAAGCTTGTTTTTGAACCGGTATCGGACATGTCGGCAGTATCGGATGCACAGATTTTTTCAATGGAAGTGACGCGCCCCGCTATAGAAAATGCTGTGTATGTGCAAAAGGACGCAGTACATGAGAAGGATGGCAGGTATTTTGTATACACGCTGGATGAGAATGGATACAGACAGGCGGTATGGATAAGTGTCGGAGATCAGGTGGGAGACTACCGGATCATCACAGAAGGACTTAAAAGCGGGGATGAGGTGGTTTTGCAGTGAAGATCAGAAGCATTTTATCAATAAAAAAACTGGCAGTACTGGGGATATGTGTATCGTTTGTGGCAGGCGGCTGTGGAAAAATGACAGAAAGCAGTATACCAGAGCTTGAAGAACCTGTAGCGTTAAATGAAGCCTACAGACCTGTGGAATACGGTACGATTGGCTCCATACAGGTGCTGATGGCTACCGCAGTTCCTAGGGATTACTGCAATTACTACAGTGCCAACGTAAACATTTCACAGATATATGTGGAGCCGGGAGATACAGTAAATGTAGGGGATGTGCTTGCTGTCTGTGATGTGGATGAGGCAAAAAAACAGTTGCAGGAATGTAAGGATGCGCTGGTGCATGAGAATGAGACATATGAGATATCCGCTCAGATCTCGGATACGCAGATCAAATTATGGGAGAGTCAGGCTGCAGATACGGACGAATTTTCAACAGAACAGATTGAGAAAAAAGAGAGCACAGAAGATGATTACAATACGCAGATTGCCACAGAACAGGAAAATCAGCGGTACGATAAGCAGCTTCACGAATACCGCGTGCAAAAGATCAATGAGCAGATGGCTTTATATCAGCAGCTTGTTGATGATGGAACGCTTAAGGCAGCCCACAGCGGTCTTGTCACTTACACTAAGAAGCTGACAGATGGAAGGTCTGCTGCGGCATACGAGAATATAGTCATTGTCTCAGATACGGATGACCTTGTGCTGGATATAAAGGGCACAGCTATAAATGAGTACAAATACAGCGATTATGACAAGAAATATGTGATAGTCGATGGCGAAAAATATGATGTCACCGAGTCTCAATATACATCAGAGGTTTTGGTACTTTCGAAGATAAACAACCGCTATCCGGATGTGTGCGTGGAAAGCAGGGAAAAGCCGTTTCTTACGGCAGGGCAGATGTATCCGGTATATTTTGAAAAGACAAAAGCGGACCAGGCACTTGTCGTGGGAAAAGATTCCATCTATAAGGAAGGCGATACCAGATATGTCTATGTGAAAAATGATGAGGGCGGCCGCGAGAAACGCATCATAACAACAGGTGAGTCTGATGAAAACTATACACAGGTCACAGAGGGCTTAAAAGAGGGGGAGCTGGTCTACTATAATTCTACAGATCAGGTTCCGACAAAGTACAGCAAATATACGGTAACAAGGTCTGATTTTGATATAGCAAACTACGGTGTGCGCTACAGCAGATCTGACGCAGGGACGATAACCGAAACCTGTGATTATGAAGGGCAGATCGTATCGGTCAATGTGAAGCAGGACGATACGGTAGAAAAGGGCATGCTGCTTTACGTGGTGGATACCGGAGAGGGCAAAGCTGCCATAACAGAGGCGAAAAATGCGATCGACTCGGAGAATGAATCCTATGCGCAGAAGATTGCTGATTACGATAAACAGATAAAAGATTTATCTGAAGGTGGTAGTAGCGCAGAAGAAAATAACCGGCAGGATGAAAAGCCGGATACAGCATATGATGAGCAGCAGTTGAAACTGAATTTACAATTATTGAATCTGCAGAAAAAACTTGCCTGTGCAGACCACACCTATCAGCTTTCCCAGCTACAGTCAGCATATGACAGCATAAGCGCAGGAAATGACGGCAAAGGAAATATTTCAGTATATGCCAAAAATGATGGAAAAGTTTCAAAGGTGAGTGTCAAGGCAGGAGATAATGTGGAGGAAGGCTCAGATATCCTGCAGATAACCGGAAATTCCACGGATGTACTGCTGGTTCAGGTAAAGGATAGCAATAGCTATAAAGTATATAAGGACAATATAGCAGATGTGGGAGAGCGCGTATCACTTGAGCTGGACGGTACAACGATCTACGGAAGCTGTATCGGTTTTGCCGGTTACGGCAGGGAAGCTCAAAAGGGATATATAAATCAGGATGATAAAGGTGTGCATATTACCGGAAACACAGATTCGGGATATGGAAATGCAGCATTTTATATAAAACTTGACAATGGAATACCGGATGATCTGACCAGGGCATCTGCTGTAAAGTTTTCTTATGTTTCTTTTAAAAAGGTGGTAGTGGTGCCGACTTCGATCATACACAAGCAGGTCAATCCGATGGACAAAGATGATATATCCTACTATGTGTGGAAAATTGATGGGGACAGCGTGGTAAAGCAGCCGGTAATATTGAGCGATTATACATCAGGCAGCAATACACTTGTGCTTTACGGTATTGATGAGGGCGATGAAATATGTTTGGCTTCGTAATTAATAAATTAAAAAACAGAAAATGGTTAAATCTGTGTCTGCTTATGGGAGTGGCTTTGTTTATAGCACTTTTTGTGTGCCACCCTATGTTTGAAAAGGGCGCGGGCAATCAGATACTCGACAGACTTTTTACGGATCATGCCACACAGCAGAATGAGTTTCCTGCACAGATGAGCCGCGAGGGAACATATGCGGTGGCAGATTATCCTGATTCGCAGTCAGTACTTGATAAGCTGTCAGGATACGAAAAGAAGTGGACTGAATACGTGGATATAAACAAGGTTTCCTCACAGCAGCTTATCACACTCTCAGGCGGACGCGCAGATACAGAGTTTGGAGGACCTAACAATTATTTTACAATAGGATATCTGCCGGAACTTTCGGAGTACGCTGAGGTTGTAAAGTCTCAGTCTGACACAGCCACATTCGAGTGCAGCATAAGCGAAAAGACAATGGATCACTACGGACTTGTAGCAGGTGAAAAAGTCTATTTACATGTACCTGATGGCAGTGGGAAAAAGGAAATTTCTTTCGTCATATCACAGATCTGCCGTGAAAAAGATATAAACGATCCATATTGGGCCAAGACGCTTTCGGATATGGGCGATGTGATATTTGTTTCGCAGGATGTTTTTGACGAAATGATGCAGTATTACAGCGAGGACAATATCAGCTACAGTGATTTCCTCATGCTGGATTACAGGCAGATCAACACGGAAAATGCCTCACTTTATGACGGTTATATGGAACAGTTTAAGGATGCTGACAAGCTCTACAATGACAACATCCGTGATACGCTGGATGGCTTTTTTACACAGCAGAAGACGATAAAGCTGATGCTTTGGGCATTGGAGCTGCCGTGTCTTGTGCTTTTGATTTTATTTATAAGAATGATATCTGCACAGATACTTTCGCTCGAGGAAAATGACATACTTGTTTTAAGAAGCCGTGGTGCGACAAAATTACAGGTATTTATTTTGTACTTACAGCAGTCGGGAATAATAGCGATCGCGGGCTGTGTACTCGGAATAGTACTCGGATATATAATGTGCCGGGCTGCCGCATCTACAGACGGATTTTTAAGATTTACGGCAAAGGATATAAGCACTTACAAATTTGTATGGCAGATGCTTGTCTATGCGGTGGCAGCGGCAGTTATCATGGTGCTGTTTATCACAGTTCCGGTGTGGAAAAAATCAAAGGATGCCATATCAGAGCGCAGCAGTAGGGGACGAATATCAAAGAAAAAGCCTCTTTGGGAGAAATGCTTTATAGATGTTATACTTTTGGCTCTGTCAGCATATCTGCTTTACAATTACAACAAGCAGAAGAGTACGCTTGCGATATCTGTTCTTGAGAACAGGAGCATAGATCCTGTCATGATACTGGACAATTCGCTTTTTATATTTGCAGCGGCACTTTTGTGCGTAAGACTTACCGGACTTATTATTCTGCTTGTGGACAGGCTCTTTAAAAAGCATTTTTCTCCGGCAATGTATGCATCATTTTTACAGCTAAAACGAACCAGATACAATCAGGGATTTCTGGCAGTATTTCTTATCATGACAGTGGCTGGCGGTATTTTTGACGCGAATATGGCGCGCACCATGAACAGCAATATGGAAAAACGGATCGTCTACAATGTGGGTTGTGATGCGATATACAACGAAGATTTCAGACTCAGGATACAGAAGAATAAAGATGGCTCTGTAAGCTGGATGTATGACGAGCCTGATTTCGGTAAATACGAGTCGCTCAAAAATGAGGGCATCTGTGACGGGGTCACGCGTGTGCTTGAGGACGAGCGGGTAGACATTTCCGCAGGCAGTGGTTCGGTTTCGGATGCATATCTTATGGCGATAAACACAAAAGAATTCGGTGAGACTGCGAAATTGCAGAGTGACCAAAATGATGATATTAATGACTCTCACTGGTTCAATTACCTGAATGAGCTGGCAAAAGAGCCGGACGGAGTCATCATTTCGTCAAATCTGGCAAAAGATCTGGGACTTAAAGTTGGTGACAGCTTAAATTACTCAAGGTATGTACCGGAGGCTGTCGATGAAGATCAGATCTACGCATCCGAGAATGTAAAGGTATGTGCCATAGTAAAAGGTTTTCCGGGCTACGAGCGTTACACCTATGAGACAGATGCAGACAAAAATGTGACCGAGCAGGAGAAATACCTGATCGTTGCAAATTATGCTACGGTTGTGGAAAAGTTCGGCATGACACCGTACAGTGTGTGGATGAACCTGTCAAAGGGAAAAACGGTGGATGATATATACAAAAATTTAACATCCGCGCAGCAGCTTATAGACGAGAATAAAAACTCAGCCACAGTGCAGATCACAAACGGTATGTTTACATTAAGTTTTATACTTTCACTGATAGTGTGCTCAGTAGGATTTTTGCTGTATTGGGTTATGACACTAAAACAGAGGGAGCTGCAGTTTGGTATATACCGCGCAATGGGAATGAGAATGAGAGAGGTAAAAGCAATGCTTTTAAACGAGCAGATATTTTTATCATTTCTGCCGCTTCTTGCGGGAGCAGGCATAGGTATAACTGCAACAGCGATGTTTGTAAGGCTCATATCGATCATATATCTGCCGCAGAAACACAATATCGGAGTAAATGTATATATTTATCCATCTGATATGCTGGAGCTTACAGGAGTACTTTTCGTGGCTGTAGCCGTATGCTATGTGGTTATCAGCAGACTGCTTAAGAGTATGAAGATAGCACAGGCACTAAGGCTTGGAGAAGATAGTTAGCATGTAAAAAATGAGGTCGTGACATATGGAAAATGCGATAATTGCTCAAAATATAAAAAGATATTTCAAGGCGGGAGATGGTACAACAGTCCACGCACTTGACGGAGTATCCATGGAGATAAAAAAAGGAACACTTGCCATCTTAAAAGGGCGTTCCGGCTCCGGAAAGACCACACTTCTTAATATCCTTAGTGCGCTTGATATGCCGACAGAGGGAAGTGTGCAGTTTCTGGATAAAAATCTCGAGCAGATGACCGAGAAAGACCGGGAAATGCTAAGGCGGTATGAGATGGGATTTGTATTCCAGTCTATAGCACTAATTCCCACGATGACGGCATATGAGAATGTGGAATTTGCCCTTAGACTTGCAAAAAATAAACGTCAGATACAAAAGAATTTGACTGATATGGATAATGACATTGGAGATGCAAAAAACGATGTGATAAATGAGAATACGCATGACAGAGTATCAGAGCTGCTGGAGCGTGTCGGACTCTCAAAGCGCATGGATCATATGCCGGATCAGTTATCGGGAGGTGAGCAGCAGAGAGTTGCGATAGCGCGCGCTGTGGTTCATCGCCCGAAGGTGGTCTTTGCGGATGAGCCGACAGGAGCACTCGATACCGCTTCTGGATTTGAAGTCATGCGATTGTTCCGTGAGTTGATAGACGATGAGGACATCACAATAGTTATGACCACGCATGATCCGAACCTGATGGAGCTGGGAGATGAAGTGTTTGAGCTTAGTGACGGCATAGTAATTTAAATTAAAAGGGGGAAAAGTAGATGATAAACTGCGATGGACTGGTAAAAATATATGAGACCGACGATAAAAAGGTGATGGCACTGGAAGGGCTTGACCTGACGGTGGAAACAGGGGAGATGCTTGCGGTAATAGGAAAATCCGGCAGCGGAAAATCCACCCTTTTAAATATGATAGGAGGACTGGAAACACCCACAGCGGGAGTGCTCACTATTGACGGAAAAGATATTTCCACATATTCAGAAGCTGAAATGGTGAGATACCGCAGGGACAAGGTGGGCTTTGTGTGGCAGAAAAGTGCTAAAAATCTGTTCCCATACCTGACTGTGCTGCAGAATGTCGAGGCAGTGATGATGTTTGAAAATACCGGAAATACCGATAATTTAAAACACGGAGAAATTATAAAAAAGCGCAAGGATAATAATAAAAGCTATGCCCTTAAACTGTTAAATGCAGTGGGATTACAGAAGCATAAGGATAAGCTTCCGGCTCAGCTATCGGGAGGAGAGCAGCAGCGCGCAGCGATAGCGGTGGCACTGGCAAATAAGCCGGACATACTGCTTGCGGATGAACCGACCGGAGCTGTGGATACAAGGACTGCTGATACAATCTATGAGCTGTTTCATAAGCTGAACAAAGAGCTTGGTATAACCATCATCATAGTCACACACGATATGGCACTTGCAGGTCGTGTAGACCGCACAGTGCTTATATCTGACGGAAAGGTAAGTACGGAGAAATTGAAGAAACACCCTGCAATGGAATATACGGTTTTGGACAAGGCGCACAGGATAAAACTCACCGATGAGATGCTTGAGGCAGCGGGGATAGAGTCTAATAAGGTCAGGGTTGATGTGCAGGATGGAAGGCTTGTGATATCGCGGATTTAAGACATATTAAACGTTTAGTGTTATAGAGACACAAAATATATCATTTTCGGTTTTAACAGAGATAAAACCACTATTTCTATTTACACATTCTTTGACATTTTCAAGCCCATATCCGTGGATAACTCCGGCTTTTTTTACCGAAACCTGTGGAATAGGATTGGATATTTCATAAAGCAGCACATGATTTTTCTGGCGCAGCGTACATGAGATGGATGGTTTTTGATGGGCCGGAAAAGCATCGCAGGCTTCTATTGCGTTATCCATAGTGTTTCCAATGATTATGTACAGGTCAACAGGCGAAATGTTAAGGTCAGTATCCAGCCATAGATTAAAGTTTATGGAGATTCCCAGACTGTCTGCTTTATTAGAGCCATAGTTTAGGATACCGTCAACAATGGAATTACCGGTATCAATCATTTGGTCAAGGCTTGAAAACTTTTTCTTTAAGGCAGAGAGCTGGCTTTCGGCTTCAGGTCGTGTTTTCGTAGAAACCAGATTTTCCATTGCCAGCATGTATTTTTTTATATCATGCCAAAGTGCGCGGGATTCGTCCTGACGAGCAATGATATCCTGATAGTAAAGCTCCTGTTTGGCAAGCTGCTCCTGCATACAGAGCTGATTTTTCTGTAATTCATAAGATTTCTTTACTATTTCCGTATATCCACAAACCACTATATTGATAACAAGCATACATATGGTGGTCATCACAAAGGTGGAGTATTTACCATTGTCAATAAAGGTAGTGTACTGGGCAAACAGAATAAATATGCTTGACAGATTGCAGAGCATGAGTGGTATGGCATGCAGTAGAGCCTTTGAATCAAATCGGGCATTGGTAAATAAAATAATTATGACCAGCAAAAACAGATGAATAATCTTGCTTGTGGTATTGTAGATAAGCCGTCCTTCACTTATTCCTAAAAGTTCATCTATTGAAATTCCAAGTCTGGAAAGTACAAACGCACCAATAACATCGGAAAACATCGACGTGACAAAAAATAATATAATAGTATAGGTGATTTGGAATATTTTGCATTTGAAGCAGAAAGTATAGCATAAAAACAAAAATAAGCTGATAATGACAAGCCGTATAAACATAGGTGTATATAGGGTTGATAGCATTATTACCGCAAAGAGTGATATGCAAAATAGGATAATATATCTGCGGGAAGGGTATACAGGTCTAACCTCTTTATGAAAGAAGTAGAAAATAAGCAGGCATTCTATAATAATGGTATATACTTCAATTGGAAAATTCATTTGATGGTACCTCGTATCAAATTGTTAAAGCGCTCTTGGAAAATGGTCTGTTTTTTCCGAGAAAGTGGAATTTTGCAGCCGTCAGTCATAGTGACAGCAAGTGGTGTAAAGCTGTCCACATAATTCAAATTGATGCAATAACTTCTGTGAATCTGTACAAATGAAGGATATGAAAAAACTGAAATCATATTTTCCATTGAATCCTTTATCTCCAATGTGGATGTATTTGCAAAATGAAAAATAATGTGCCGGTTCAGACTCTCAAAATATATGACATCGTTTATAGAAATCATTTTCTGAGTTGAACCACACGTTACCGCTGCCTTTTGCGGAAGAATCTCGTCAAGAGCCTCCCTGACAACACTTTGAAACATTGTAATCGTTATCGGTTTGCATAGAAATCGAAAAGCAATTCCATATCCTCGGACTGCATACTGCAGTGCGTTTGTCGTAAAAACTATTACGGGACGAGGAAAATATCCTGCTAAAATAGAGCCAATTTCAAAACCATTTGGCTTATTCATTTCTATATCAAGAAAAATTAAATCATAAAATTGGGATTTAAAAGCCTCAAGCAGGGCAGAGGCAGACAAGAAAGTAGAAATATTGTATGGTAATTTGCATGATTTGCAGTAATTGTAAAGTATATCAATATCTTGTTGTTCATCATCACAAATAGCAATATTCATAAAAATAAT
>ENA-UACK01000223-UACK01000223.1-human-gut-metagenome-genome-assembly--contig:-NODE-223-length-14102-cov-5.478180_pt1 | contig 14102 bp, 10 predicted proteins | sample MGYA00243881_ERZ654229 | MGnify/ENA primary metagenome ERZ654229 (study PRJEB26926, sample SAMN06165278) | human gut metagenome | biome: ENVO:00009003; feature: ENVO:2100002; material: ENVO:00002003... | reverse complement strand
CGAGATTCCTCTACGTCTCGTGGGCTCGGAGATGTGTATAAGAGACAGGTGCATTTCATACCCCTTTGTCCAAATGAGTGAAGGGGTTCATTCCGGATAGCAAAAACGGAAGCCTTTTCGCTTGAAAATTGAATAAGTCATTCACTAAGACTTTATTTCTGATGATAGCCACTTTAGCAGGTACGCCGTGATTTCTGTATTTCAGAATAGCGAGAACTCCGGTTATGAGTATCAGGTTGCCCCTGATATGGCGATGACAGTCAGAATGATAATGATACTTCTCTACGGAGCTGGCGGAGTACCCGGCAGAGGTTAGAATCCTATGATACAGATAAGCAGTCTGTTCCTTAGTGATTTCCCACAAGCATTTTGCTTGGCAAGGGGTGTTGAGAACAAATATTGCTATGACCGATTAGGAAATGAGTCGGTCAGGTACATAGCCATAATGCGGTGGCTATGAATTTTCAGAAAGGAGGGCAAAAAGAAGTGTCAAACTGCAAAACGATTTCCGTATGTAACCAGAAAGGCGGAGTCGGAAAAACCACCACAACCGTTAATCTCGGAGTCGGGCTTGCAATGCAGGGCAAGAAAGTATTGCTCATAGACGCAGACCCGCAGGGCGATTTAACGACTTGTCTTGGTTGGCAGGATACAGACGGCTTGGGTATCACGCTTGCAACGAAACTCACAGATGTAATCAATGAAACGATGACAGACCCTATGGTTGGTATCCTGCACCACGAAGAAGGTGTTGACCTTGTTCCGGCAAACCTTGAGCTTTCAGCAATGGAATTTAACCTTATGAACGCAATGAGCAGAGAAACTACACTCAAGAACTATCTGAGTCAAGTGAAGAACAGATATGATTATGTAATTATAGACTGTATGCCTTCACTTGGTATGGTTACTCTCAATGCTTTATCGGCGGCAGACAGTGTTATTATTCCGGTTCAGGCTCAGTATTTGCCTGCAAAGGGTATGACACAGCTTGTGCAGACCATTTCAAAAGTAAAGAAGTATATCAATCCGGATATTAAGATAGACGGTATGCTGCTTACTTTGGTGGATAGCCGAACAAACCTTGCAAAGAGTACGGTGGAAGCACTCAGGGCAAACTTCGGTAATCAGATAAGAATGTATCGAACACAAATCCCGATTGCTGTAAAAGCTGCTGAAACTTCTTCCAAAGGCAAGAGCATTTATGCTTATGAGCCAAACAGCACAGTGTCTAAGGCATACGCTGAATTTACAAAGGAGGTGTTAGCCGATGGCAGGAAGAAAGAGCGACTTCACTCTCACGAAGCTCGATGATTTATTTACCACGCAGGCACAGAGAGATGAAGAACAGCTTTCAAAAATCCGAGATATTCCATTGGAGCTAATTGATGATTTCCCCGACCACCCGTTTAAGGTCAGGGACGATGAAGATATGATGCAGCTTGTGGAGAGTGTCAAGGAAAGAGGAGTTATTACTCCGGCAACGGTAAGGCAGAAAGAGGACGGCAGATACGAACTTGTTTCAGGACACAGACGAAAGCGAGCTTGTGAACTGGCAGGATTTGAAACACTGAGAAGTGAGATTGTAGACCTGAACAGAGATGAAGCGACCATTTTAATGGTTGAGAGTAATTTCCAGAGGTCAGAGATATTGCCAAGTGAAAAAGCCTTTGCCTATAAAATGCGTTTGGAAGCAATGAAAAGACAAGCAGGCAGACCAAGAAAAGAAAATGTGTCCCCAGTGGGGACGAATTTACGAACCGATGAACAAATTGCACAGGAAACAGGGGACAGCAGAAATCAGATACACCGATATGTTCGTCTGACAAACCTTGTTCCTGAACTGCTTGAATTTGTTGATGAGGGGCGTATTAAAATGCGTCCTGCCGTAGAACTTTCCTACCTTGATGAAGATTGTCAGCGTGATGTGGTTGACGAAATCGACCTGAATGACGCTACCCCGTCACACGACCAGACAATCCGTATGCGAAAGTTATTCAACGAGGGCAACCTTACAACCGAAGCAATCCACGCTGTTATGTCTGAGGAAAAGCCGAATCAAAAGGAAAAAATCGTGTTGAGGGGCGACAGAGTAAGACAGCTTATCCCGAAAAATATTCCCGTCAGTCAGACGGAGGATTTTGTCTGCAAAGCATTGGAGCATTACAACAAGTTCTTGCGTAACCGTGCAGAGCGTGACAGCAGATAGCCTGTTTTACAGTTCCCCTTTCTCACACTCTAACCCCTTAGTTATACTTTTACCTACCGAAAATGATATATACTATCTCACTTGAATATAACTATCTCAAAGTATATGTCTATCTCTAAGGGGCAATCGCACAGTATGAACGGACTGGAGGTGTATGGTAAAATGAAAAATTAACGAAAAATCCGCATTTGTTTTTCGGCAGGTAAATCTTGTCGTAAGAGAAAATCCATAAAGGCACATCGTAGCGATACGGTGTGTTTTCAATTTTTACAGGAGGAAACGCAATGATAAAGTCAAAATTCAAAAGAGTCACGTCGCTTTTCTTGGCGACCCTTATGTGTGTGACCACTTTTGCAGGCATTGGCTCGACAACAGCATATGCTGCTTCGGGAGAAAAAGCCGATGTTTATATGGTCGATTTCCCTCGTGATGGCGATGCTAATTACGATGGGGTATGGGGACATAGCAATTTGACCTTGAAAAATGGTTGGCATACCGGACGTTCCAATTTTACCAATCTTAAGGCTATTGGCTCATACTCAGGCAATGTTGCTTATTGTATTGAGCCGGGAATTTCGCTCAAGGTCGGTCAGACAATGAATAAGTATGACGAAAATTATTTTAATAACCTTGCAGCCAATGGGGTTATTTCCGGAGATGAAATCCGTCTTTTCGTTGGTCGTATTTTACAGTATGGCTATCGTGGGACAATCTCGACATCTTGGAGGTCACAGAATGAAGCAGCAGCAAACAGCATTGCACAGGCTTATGCCACACAGCTTCTTATCTGGGAAACTGTTATCGGAGAGCGTGATGTGAACTTCAATCATGTAGCAGCCAGTGGTTGCAGCAATGTGAAAGATGTCATCAATGCAAAGCATCCGCTCCGCAATAAGATTTTCAGTTATTACAACAGTATGGTGCAGAGTGTACAGAACCATGCGACCATACCGAGCTTTTGTAATAAATCATCAGGTTCGGCAAAGACAATAGAGCTTGAGTGGAACGGAAGTAAGCACACAACTACTCTGACAGATTCCAATAATGTGCTGTCCAAATATAATTTCAAGGCAAGCATCAGTGGAGTGAGCTTTTCAGTGAATGGTAACAAACTTACTGTTTCTATGGATACTGCACCGAGTAAGGAATTTACTATTACCGCAACGAAGAAAAATGCAGTCCGCAGAGGTGTGGTTGTATGGTCAGAGGGTAAACACGGTCAGAACTCCAGTGTGCAGGATGTTGTCAGCTATGCTCAGGAAGTAAGCGACAGTATCAACGGTTATGTGAAAATGAAAGTCAGCTATGGTTTGTTGTGGTCAAGCATTTTTGTAACACTTATGGCTAATAAAATCGGTGGATTGCAGTTTGGAATCTATCGGAACTGTCAGATTTCATCAAGGGTGTTTCACACCGCTGTCGCAGCTTTGCCCTTGACAAAAGCTAACCGTTCCGATTTTGAGTAATCAAGCAATCTGCTCGGGCAGCCCTTTTTTATCCTGCGATTCGTGCCTGATATGGCGTACGGTAACCGTTGGAGCTATGCGGGCGTACATGATTGTAGTGGACATAGGAAAATTCCTCCACTGCTTGGTAGAGTTCTTCCTCTGTTTTGAACTCATACAGATTTGTGCATTCATTCTTCAGTGTATTGAAGTAACGCTCCATCGGTGCATTGTCATAGGGATAACCTGCTTTGCTCATACTCTGCGTCACATTCACTGACTTGCAAAAATCAGTAAATGCCTTAGATGTATACTGTGAGCCCTGATCGGAATGCAGGATCAATTCTCCTTTGATAGCTGGCTGAGAATCCAATGCTTTCTGTAGAGTGCGGATGGCAAGATCACTGGTGATGTGCCGATCCGTTATGCTGGCAATGACACTTCTATCATGAAGATCAATAATACTGCAATTGTATCTCACATCATGGTTCTTCAAAAATAAGTATGTGAAATCTGTGCACCATTTTTGATTGATTTTATCCGACATAAAATTCTGCTGAAGTTTGTTTTCAAACACCTTGTGTGGTTTTCCCTGTTCATAATCTGTTTTTTGGGGACGAACGATGGATCTCAGTCCCAACTCCGCATTCATGTACTTATGTATGGTTGCAGGGCTGTAGTGATATCCCTTACGTGCCAGATAGACTGTCATGCTCCTGTAACCATCGACACCATTGTGTTCATGATAGATTTCATGAATCTGTGCCTGGACTTCTGCTTTATGGGCGTGATAATCCGCCTTCCGGTGTTTCCGGTAGTTATAGTAAGCGTTCGGATAAATTTTCAGCCGTCTAAGCAGCCAGCGGATACCGAATGTCTCATGATATTGGTCAATAAATCGATAAGCCTCTAATCGATTTCCTTTGCGAAGAATGCCGCTGCTTTTTTTAAGAAGAGATTCTCCTTTTTTGCTTCTTCCAATTCCTTACGGAGACGGAGGTTTTCTTTCATAAGTTCCAGATCATTAGGAGCATCTGGATTCTGCTGGGCTTTTGTATGGCATTCTTCGCTAAATTCAGCACACCATTTGGAGATACTGGCTTTTGATACACCATACTCTGCAGTGATGCTTTTGTAAGTACGTCCCTCTTCGATATGAAGGCGAACGATTTTCTTTTTAAATTCAGGTGTGTAACTTTGTGACATAATACTTCCTCTTTTCTCTGTAAGATGATTATATCTTATTAGCCACTTCTGTTACAACTTTATTATAGCACTTCAGTTCTTGTCAGATTGTAAAGACCAGTGAGGACGGCAAGGTTGACGGTATCAACTTCACGATTACAGGAAATGGTATCAATCAGACGGTTACAACAGCTAATGGCGGTAAGTTCCAGATTGATAACCTTATGCCGGGTATCTATACCGTAACCGAGCAGGCATACGACAAGTACGAGCCGCAGGAAACACATAGAGTTACCGTTGTAGCAGGACAGGTTGCAAAGGTCAATTTCAATAACAAATTGAAGCGTGGCGACCTTCAGGTAGTGAAGTCCTCAGAAGATAACCTTGTTGAAGGTGTGAAGTTCCATCTTTACGGTACTTCTCTTTCCGGTGCTGCTGTTGACCAGTATGCAGTTACAGACCAAAACGGTGTGGCAACTTTCAAAGATGTGCTTATCAGTGGTTCTGAACCATATACTCTTGAAGAAGTGGACACAGCTATCCGTTATGTCGTACCAAAAAATCAGACTGCACCAGTGAAGTGGAAAGAAGTAACCACAAGAAACTTCAATAACATTTTGAAGAAGTTTACTGTAACAGTAACAAAGAGCGACGCTGAGAAAGGCGAAGCACAGGGCAATGCCAAACTTTCGGGAGCAGTTTACGGTATCTATAAGGGAGAAACGCTTGTAGATAAGTATGTTACTGATGAAAACGGTCAGTTCACTACCAAAGAATATGTTTGTGATACCGACTGGACAATCCGAGAAATTACACCGTCAGAGGGATATTTGCTTGATAAGACTATCCATGAAGTAGGTGCAGACCCGAAACTTTATGAGGTGGAACACAACCTTACTTCCAATGATGTAACCGAGCAGGTAATCAAAGGTAACGTGGCTATCATTAAACATACTGATGATGGAGAAACAAAGATTGAAACTCCTGAAAAGGGTGCTTCCTTTGAGATTTATTTGAAATCTGCCGGAAACTATGACACAGCCAATAAAGACGAGAGAGATACCATTATTTGCGATGAAAATGGCTTCGGTCAGACAAAAGATATGCCGTATGGTATTTATACCGTACACCAGACTTCCGGTTGGGAAGGCAGAGAGATGATGGACGATTTTGATGTGTTCATTTCACAGAACGCACAGACTTATCGTTATCTCATCAATAACCGTAACTTCGAGAGCTTTGTCAATGTAGTCAAGGTGGACGCAGAAAGCGGAAAGAGTATTCCGTATGCAGGAGCAGGATTTAAGATTTACGACCCGCAGGGCAATCAGGTCAAAATGACCTTTACTTATCCGACACCGACCACGATTGATGTGTTCTATACCGACGCAAAGGGTTCTCTTGTCACACCTGAGAAACTGGATTACGGCAAGGGATATTCCATCGTAGAGGTACAAGCTCCATACGGATATGTACTTGATGATACTCCGGTATATTTTGATATTACCGAAGAAAATTCCACAGAGGAAGGCGGCGTAACTGTTGTGAAAGTCAATAAGCCGAATATGGCACAGAAAGGTACTATCACGGTTGAAAAGACCGGAGAAGTATTTAGTGGTGTCAATGTAAGTGGTTCTGAGGACAGTGATGTTATTTATCAGCCTGTTTATGAAGTGGCAGGACTTGAGGGAGCAGTTTATGAAGTCCGTGCTGCGGAAGATATTAGTACACCGGACGGTACACTCCGCTATTCAAAGGGCGAAGTGGTAGATACTATCACAACAAGCTCCGATGGATTTGTTAAGAGCAAAGAACTTTATCTCGGAAAATACGAGGTCAAGGAAATTACTGCACCTGATGGAATGGTAATTAGTGGCGAAACACATACGGTTGAGCTTACTTACGCAGGTCAGAATATCTCTGTTACCGAAACTTCCACATCGTTCTATAACGAAAGACAGAAAGTGCAGGTAAGCCTTGCAAAAGCTATTGAAAAGGATAAGACATTTGATATTGGCGACAACGGAGAAATCAAAAACATCAGCTTTGGTCTTTATGCCGCAGAAGATATTGTATCTGCAAGCGGTACAGTTATTCCGGCTGATGGACTGATTGAGATTGTCAGCGTAAATGAAAATGGAACTGCTGTTATGAAGTCAGACCTTCCGTTTGGCAAATACTATGTCAAAGAGATTGCAACCGATGAGCATTATATTCTCTCTGATACGAAGTATCCGGTTGTATTTGAATACGCAGGTCAGGATACCGCAACAGTTGAAATCAAAGTGAATGACGGAAAAGAAATCAAGAATGAACTTATCTATGGTTCTGTATCAGGTAAGAAGATTGACGAGAACGGAGAAGCACTTGAGGGTGCTGTTATTGGTATCTTCAAAGCTGAAGAAACAGAATTTACAAAGGATACGGCACTTATGACGACTACCTCTGCAAAAGACGGTAGTTTTTCTTTTGCAAAAGTTCCTTATGGCAAATGGATTGTAAGAGAAATCGAGCAGCCAAAGGGATTTGTTCTTGATGAAAAAGTGTATGAGGTCAATATCAGCAAAGCCGAGCAGGTGGTTGAAATTGAGATTGTCAATGAGTATGTTAACGGCAATATCAGACTCACGAAGGTGGACGCTGAATATCCAGATAACAAACTTACGGGTGCAACCTTTGAGGTATATAAGGACACCAATGAGAACGGAAAGATTGATGATGGCGATGAACTTATCGGAAATCTTGAAGAAACCGAAACCGGAATTTATGAGATGAAAGAGCTACTTTACGGAAAATATATTGTCCGTGAAACAAAAGCACCAGAGGGCTTCCTGCTTGATAAGGGAGAATACTCTGTTTTCATTGAGAAAGACGAAACAACTTATTCCGTTGAGAATAAGGCTGGTGTTGGATTTATCAATGAAGCTATGCGTGGAACACTGAAAATCGTCAAGACATCTTCAGATGGTAAGGTTAAAGGTTTTGCGTTCAGAGTAACCGGAGCAAACGGTTATGATATGACATATGAAACAGATAAGAACGGCGAAATCGTGATTGAGGGACTTCGTATTGGCGAATATACCGTATCAGAAGTGGCAAACAATGCGTCTGCCGCATATATCACACCTGCCGACCAGAATGTTACTATTAAACTTGATGAAACAGCCGTTGTAAAAATGCACAATGAGTTAAGAGATACTCCGAAAACAGGAGATGATACCAATATGAAACTTTGGTATGTCCTTGCCGGACTTTCTGCTGTCGGTATCGCTGTAACTTCTGTTGTTGCACACAAAAAGAAGAAAAAGGAGAGTAACGAGTAATGGAAGCAAAGACAATTATCGCTATCGCATTAGTCGCCGTTATTGTCGGCGGCTTTATCTTTCTTCAGGTTAAAAACCGTAAGAAGTAAGTAACAAGCGAACATTAACCAGTCGGGGCAGAGCGTAAAAACTCTGTCCCTTTAATTTTTTGGAGGAACATTATGAAACAACAGAAAACGGTGGAGAGCCGAGTGCTTGAAATCTTAAAGGAATGCCCGATGTCGAGGTATGATGATATGCTTCTCATTCTGCATTATTACAACCAATACGGATATATACCTGCCGGAAATCTTCCGCTTGAGGATATTGTATTTAATTACCGAGCATACGGACTTCCTTGTTTTGAAACCATACGCAGGGCAAGGCAGAGAGTACAGTCCCTTTTTCCTGAGTATTCACGTAATCCGCAGAAAGAAGAACAGAGCGGCAGTATTTCTATTGTAATCAACATTAGCTAAGGAGGTATTTTCGTGAAAGACAAAGCAACTTTTCAGAATAAGGTCAAGGTGCTGAATAAACTCTTTGACTCCGGTTGTGATACGGAGAAAAAGTTGCAGCAGCTTGATATGGAAGCAATCCTGAAAATCCCGAATATCACGATTCCTGATATGGGTGTGATTATGGAGCTTCAGAAAAATACAAAGTCCGGTAAACTCTTTTCGTATTTGGGCGGCGGTTCTGATGAAGCAACAAAAATGAGAGGTAAGGAAAATGAAGCAACAGGAGAATAGAGCAGAGCCGCAGGAAAAGCAAATTCGATTTATAGACAGTCATTACAATTTGAAATTCTATATTCCCGATGGAGGGAAAATCAGGATTACTTTTCGTGATGGACACACAGCAGACAGAGTGTGCAAGTATATTGATGACTACCATTTGTACGTCGGAAATTGCTGCTATCATATATGCGAGTTTGCTGAAAAAATGGAGCTTAGTGGAAGCAAAGTTGAACCTGTCAATCAATCCGAACCGTCAAAAAACAAGACCAGAAACAGAGAAAAACAGCGATAAGGAGGTGCAAAAGTAATGGCACGAAAATATGACCTTATTTCTGAGCTTTACAACCGCACCTGCAAAACGGTTGTATCAAATCCTCAGAACTGGCAGGCATTCTTGGCTTCGGCTTGCCGAAATTATAAGTTACGCTATGACGAACAGCTTCTTGTATATGCACAGCGACCCGATGCAACAGCGGTTCTTGAGATAGAGCAGTGGAACAAAATTTTTGGCAGATGGGTCAACCGAGGTGCAAGAGGTATTGCTGTTTTTGCTGATGAGAACCGTTCACGGCAAAGACTGACACATTACTTTGATATTTCAGATACTCACGAAAGCAGATATTCAAGAACAGTTCCGATTTGGGATATGCGTCAGGAATACGAAGCTGATGTGATTGAGACATTGGAAAGCACTTTCGGAGAGATTGAGAATAAGAGCAGTCTTGCCGAAGCAATTATGGGAGCAGCAAGAAATGCGGCAGAGGATAATATCCCTGATTATCTGCAAGACCTTTACTATGCAACCGAGGGCAGTTCCTTTGAGGAAGTGGAAGAGGATATTGTGGCTTTCATTTATAAAAATGTCGTGACAAATAGTGTGGCATATATGATGATGTCAAGGCTTGGCGTTGATACGGACGGTTATTTTGAACTTGATGATTTCAGAGATGTTACCAATTTCAATACGCAGGAAACACTCAATGCACTTGGATTTGCTACCAGTGATATTGCAGAAATGGGATTGACGGAAATATCTAAAACAATTACTGCACTCAACCGTCAAAATCGCATAATTGTCGGTCAGGACAGAAATGAATACAATAAGGTTGAAAATAACGACGAAAGGAGTTTGGACAATGAACGAACTGACCTACACGATGGTGGGCGATTACAGCCTTCCGAACCTGAAACTTCCACAGCAGCCGGAAGTGACGTTGGGCAGATACGCTCAGATGAGGAGAGAGTTTCTGAAGGAACATCACAGAGTCCTTTACTACAATCTCCTGACGAGGGGCGAACTGACACAGCACTTGGCGGAAGTGGAACAGAGAGCCAGCAAGATGGAGGAAACAATCCTGAGCCAGATGGCACAGAAAGAGGGAGTGACCGAACAGATGAAAGCAGAGGATATGATGAAATGGGTTCGTCTGATGAACTCTCTTCGCAGCTCGGCACAGGAAATCGTGAAAGCGGAAGTGATATTCGCTTAGAGTATTACGACAGAACGCACGAGGATAAAAGCCTTCCGTTCTTTGGACGTGATGAGGTAATCAATGAAATTCTTAGAACGACACCACATTTGTCTGCAAGTCTGGAAGAAATCAAAGATTATTATGAACGTAATCCTGATAACAAAGACCGCACAGAGTATATAAAGAGTATTTTCAATAATGATTATACCGAACTTACTTTAGAGGACGGCAGGACAGTAGGGTACAAGACCTTTGAAAACGTTCTGCATTTGTGGGAGGGCAAATACGACAGCAGAACCGCACAGAGCTATTATGATTGGGCTGTTATTGCCCGACATTTTGAAGCTATGCGATTACTGGGAGAATTAAGTGACAGCATAAAACCATTACCGTCAATGGACGGTCAGATGACATTCATATTAGACGGTCGGGCAGAGGAAAAGAAAACCTCTGCCTTTACTTTTTCTCAAGAGATTATCGACGCTGTTCTTGCGAATGGAAGCGGATTTTCTGAGGGAAAAATGCGTATCTATGAGCAGTTTGAAAAAAGCCTTTCTGCAAAAGAAAATGCCGACTTCTTGAAAAATGAATACGGTTGGGGCGGTTCTTATCCCGTCATAATCGGGGCAGGCATTGATGAGAGCCACGATGGAAAAGGTATTACGATTACGAAAGGCATCGGTAAAGAAAATCCACATATCACACTTTCGTGGTCGCAGGTGGAGAAGCGTATCGGGGAACTTATCCGAACGGACAGATACTTAAATCCAAAGGAAAAAGAACGTTATCCTCAGTGGCTTGAAAGTCAAGAGGAACGCAGAGCCAAAATCGAGGAAATGAAAAGAAATCGTGAGATACTCTCTAATGCACCACCGGAGCAGGAGGTTGAACCAGCCGAAAAAGAACCTGAAGAAGCAGAACAGCCGCAAGATGTGCAGTATGAATATCATCTTGGCGATAAGGTGTATATCGGTGCTTCTGAGTATGAAATCTTATCTGTTGATGATGAGAGAGTAATGCTCTATGACTATGATATGCCACTGTTCAATAAGGAATTTTCACGCACAGAGTTTGACAGAAAAGTGCGTGAGAACCCGATGAATGAGCATTTGATTGTGAAGGAAGAACCTGCCGAAGAAAGAAATGAAAAAGAGCCTGAGCCGGTAGTTCCTGCTTGGGAGCAGAAGAAAAAGGTCAAGGGCTTTGACCTGCACCCTGATGTGCCTATGGCAGACCGTCATACCTTTAATCTCAGAGAAAATGAGGTTGAAACGGTAGGTAAAAAGGAACGCTTCCGCAGAAATATTATGGCGATACAGCTTCTTAAAAAATGTCAGGAAGAAAACAGATTTGCCACTCCTGAAGAACAGATTATCTTATCAAAGTATGTCGGTTGGGGTGGGCTTTCAGAAGCCTTTGATGAAAATAATTCAGCGTGGGCAACTGAATATCTGGAACTTTCTTCGGTATTAACACCGGGGGAATATGCTTCGGCAAGGGAAAGCACATTGACTGCGTTCTACACGCCGCCCGAAGTTATCACAGCCATTTATAAGGCAATGGAGCAGATGGGTTTTAAGGAAGGCAACTTGTTAGAGCCGTCCTGCGGTATTGGTAATTTCATTGGTATGCTGCCGGACGCAATGCAGGACAGTAAGATTTACGGTGTGGAACTTGATACGATTTCCGCAGGGATTGCACAGCAGCTTTATCAGAAAACAACCATTGCGGCACAAGGATTTGAAGAAACAAATCTGCCGGACAGCTTCTTTGATGGAGTGGTTGGAAATGTACCTTTTGGAGATTTTAAGGTATCGGATAAAAGGTATGACAAGCATAAGTTCCTGATACACGATTACTTTTTTGCCAAGTCCCTTGATAAGTTAAGACCCGGCGGTGTGATGGCTCTTGTAACGAGCAAAGGCACAATGGATAAGGAAACTTTAGCAGTACGAAAGTATATTGCACAGAGAGCAGAGCTTCTTGGAGCAATCCGATTGCCGAATAATACCTTTAAGGGTAATGCAGGAACGGAAGTCGTTTCGGATATTCTTATCCTGCAAAAGCGTGACAGACTGATAGATATTGAGCCGGATTGGGTTCATCTTGATACCGATGAGAACGGAATTAAGATGAACTCTTATTTTGTGCAGCACCCCGAAATGATACTTGGAGAAATGAAAATGGTATCGGGGCGTTTCGGTATGGAAGCAACTTGTGTGCCGTATGAAAATGCAGACCTTGCAGCACAGCTTGATGAAGCGGTAGCAAACATTCACGGGGAAATCACGGAATATGAAGCCGAGGAAGAACTGGAGGAGGAAGATAATTCTATTCCGGCAGACCCGACAGTGAGAAACTTTTCCTATACGGTGGTGGACGATAAAATCTACTATCGTGAAAATTCCCGTATGACTCCGGTGGAGGTGTCGGCAACCGCAGAGAACCGAATTAAGGGTATGATTGCCATTAGAAATTCCGTCAGAACGCTGATTGAATTGCAGACAGAAGATTACCCTGACAGCGAAATAAAAGCGGAGCAGGAGAGATTAAACAGACTTTATGATACCTTTTCAGGTAAGTACGGACTCATTAACAGCCGTGCAAATACCTCTGCTTTTTCGCAGGACAGTTCATTCTCTTTGCTTTCTGCATTGGAGATAATCGGAGAGGACGGAGAACTGGAACGTAAGGCTGATATGTTTTCTAAGAGGACAATTAAGCCGCATACTCCGGTTACTTCTGTTGATACGGCAAGCGAAGCGTTGGCGGTATCTCTTGGAGAAAAAGCCACGATTGATATGGACTATATGATGGAGCTTTCCGGTAAATCGGAGAATGAAATCTTTGAGGACTTAAAGGGTGTTATCTTCCTAAACCCGCTTTATGAGTATGGAAATTCTTACGAACCGAAGTATCTGATGGCTGATGAATACCTTTCGGGTAATGTCAGGGAAAAGCTGAGGATTGCAAAGAACTCGGCAGAACTCTATCCGGAAGATTATAAGGTCAATGTAGAAGCACTTCAAAAGGTGCAGCCGAAAGACCTGACTGCAAGTGAAATTTCCGTGCGACTTGGTGCAACTTGGCTGCCACCGGACGATGTGCAGGAGTTTATCTTTCATTTGCTTGAAACACCACGCTATGCACAGTGGAATATCAAAGTTCACTTCTCTCCATTTACGAGTGACTGGAATATTGAGGGCAAATCTTACGACAAAGGAAATGTAAGGGCATATAACACTTACGGAACTTCCCGCATCAATGCCTATAAGATTATCGAGGAAACGCTGAATTTAAAAGATGTGCGTATCTTTGATTATATCGAAGATGATGAGGGAAAGAAGAAGGCTGTCCTGAACAAAAAGGAAACAGCGATTGCTCAGTCGAAGCAGGAAATGATTAAGCAGGAATTTCAGGACTGGATATGGTCTGACCCTGAACGAAGGGAAAGGCTTTGCAAATCCTACAATAAGAAATTCAATAGCGTCAGACCTCGTGAGTATGATGGAAGTCATATTATCTTCAATGGTATGAATCCTGAAATTGAACTCAGGGAACATCAGAAAAATGCGGTTGCTCATATCCTTTACGGAGGAAATACGCTTCTTGCACACGCAGTCGGAGCAGGAAAAACTTTTGAAATGGTAGCGGCAGCACAGGAGTCGAAAAGGCTTGGACTTTGTAACAAGTCACTGTTTGTTGTACCAAATCACTTGACCGAACAATGGGCGGCTGAGTATTTGCAGCTC
>ENA-UACK01000106-UACK01000106.1-human-gut-metagenome-genome-assembly--contig:-NODE-106-length-18657-cov-7.344694_pt1 | contig 18657 bp, 18 predicted proteins | sample MGYA00243881_ERZ654229 | MGnify/ENA primary metagenome ERZ654229 (study PRJEB26926, sample SAMN06165278) | human gut metagenome | biome: ENVO:00009003; feature: ENVO:2100002; material: ENVO:00002003... | reverse complement strand
CAACCTTCTGCTAGTAATTACAAGCCAAATCAAAAGAAATCATGTTAAGGATATCTGTACTCAGTTGTGTCTCCTGTGGAATATATCCAAGCTGTTTCAATCGGTATCCTGCTGCTTCAAATGAAACATTAAATATGGAAGCCACTTCTTCAGCCAGTGCATAATGACAGAAAATCTGCTGCTGTCCGGGCCGTTTAAAATTTTCAGCTACCATCCGTACCATTGAAACAGGCATCAGAACTGCAGATGATAATGCATTTGCCTGCCATTCCATCCAGTCCCTGTCTGTCCAGCTTTTCGATGTCCGGCAGTCCATCTTCTTTGTGTCCACACGGCACTGAACCATTGGTGCCGGAGTTTCTCCCATCAGGTCAAACAGCGTTATCTGGTCAGGATCATAGGCAAAATATTCTTTATGTAAAAACTCATGTCCTGCCTCGTGTCCCATCGTAAAACGATATCTGTGTTCCTGATTTTCTTCCAAGAGCGTCTTATCGATTATCACGGTATGTGCTTTTGCACTGATATAGTCCGCACAATTATTCTGCGGATCATACACGGGTACTTTGTCCGTGTCATTGAACACCGTCATACCAAGATAAACACCGCAGTGCGACAGGTACTGAAAGTCCTGATCCATTCCCAGATAATCCTGTGCCAACAAATCGATATCTATTTCCTGTGGAGATTTTAATGCTTCCGGCATAAAATCCCCGACAATATTCTGTCCGATAACATCAATCTCTTTTCTGCTTAACACTGGTGCCCCAGATCTCTTTCTTTTAATTTCAGGTCTATACATATATAGGTTCTTACCCCTTTCGCTTTCTCAGTTCCTCGACAAACTGGTTCCATTCTTCTTCTCCTGCATCCAAGTCCCTTGCCGTCCTCAAAGCTGCACTGACATAGTCCCGTTCCATAATATATTCTGGAAGGTCTGGTGCTACGGCATTTCTCTTCTTTCCAGCAAGGTCAAGCATCTGTGCGTTTTCTTCTTTTGACAAATTCAGTATCTGTGCGAGTTGTGTAAGTTTTTCCATATCGAAGGGGTTGCGTCTGTCTTTTTCTACATCAGTTAAAAACGGTGCGGATACGCCTAACATATCAGCCATTTTCCTCAGTGTGATTTTCTTTTCAACTCTCTTCTTGCTTATAAATTCTCCAAAATTCGCATACATCATAATTTTCACCTTTTCTTTGTTTTCACTTTTCTTTTCGTTTTCGCTTTTCTTTTCGTTTTCGCTTTGTTTTTCGCTTTTTAACTTTTTCGCATTTTCACTTTTTATATCGGTGTTCATTCATTAGCACGCTTGCTTGTTCGCTAACTTGCTAACTAAAGTATATAAAATTTGAAGGGGATTGTCAATCATATTTTTTTGCAAAATTATCCCCTTCCATTTACTTTAGTGTATGTAGTCATATGGAGAACGATATCCCGTCCTTTTTTCTGTCCTTTTATGTATGGAAGAATCCGCATCTTCATAGCTTGCAAAAAGCCTGTTGCTTCTCACTTGGATGCCGCCTCTTGTGCCAAACCGGATTATATAAAAATCTCCGTTCCGCTTAACTATAGTCACTTCACGGATGATCCGGTTGCTCTCGACAATATAAGCTGTCGAACCGATTTCAAATGTCATGTAACCATCGCCTCCTAATACTGTGGTCAGTCAAGGGAAAGTGAACCAACCTGATAGTGTTACTCTGCGATATGTATCCTAACGTAGCGATGATTTTATTATAAGAACGCTTGTTCGATTTGTCAAGTTGTAAATCGTCTTCCAAAGATACTGCAGACAAATTTCTCCAATATGGAATCAAACGTACCTCCGGCAACATCACCATTTATTATTTCTTTCCGCTTATCAGCATAAGTTATCTGAAGGTTATAACTACAACCATCACACACCTGTCCTTCAACAACATTCTTCTCCCATAATGGAGCTCCTATGATTTTCTGCAGACTGCATACAAGTCTGTATACCTTCTTTTCAGATACCTTCTCTTCCGTCTTAAACTGATATTTACGATTCTGTCCTTGGTATGTATATTCTTTACACCTTCCATCAGGATATATTTCATATACCCACGACTGTTGGAAATCTATCGTGCACGGACCATTCTCCACAACCTTATAGCGTATTTTTGTAATCTGAGTAGCTGGGAGCAGTTCCTTTGACCATCGGTATCCACAGTCAAGGCAACCATAATCCTCGTGTGGCATTCCATCTATCATTTCACATCCACCCAGGATAAGTTCTCCCCGCTCTTCAGCTTCAAAAGCTTCATGGGACGGATAACCATATAATATTGGTGCAGTCCTATCTGATCTGCATTTTGGACAAATAACCATACTGCTGTCACCTTCTGCTTACAAAATACTAATTTTCATTCATTATTTCACAGTTTTCAATTTCCTTTAAAGTGCGACCATTTTCATCTTTCCATCGAGTCAATCCATTATCACTTTTACCAACAACAAACATCGCAGCACCTGATGGACTTGAAAAAAGCATATCATCCTGCAATATACCATCTACAATATTACTGGTTCGTCTTTGCTCTTTTATTGTGTCAGGAACAGTGCTATCATCTACTGGAGATATTTGGCTTCCTTTTAGTACAATAAATCCTTCAGATGTGATAGTTCCCTGTGCCTCAATTTTTCCTATATTTTTTATGACACGCTCCAGATATAGTTTTAAATCTTCTTTTTTCTCCGTTTCACCAACTGCATCTTCTTTTGGAATAGCATTAGTATATGCATCCAATACCTTATAGCCAAGTGCATTAATTAGTACTTTTACATTATCAACAAATTCTTCCATACTTGCAACTTGGGATTCTTTTAGCACAGTATTTTTATATGTGTTTTTTGTGAGAACCTCATATCTATTACACTTTCTTGCAATTTCAACAAAGCGATTTTCAAGATATCTAATCAACGCTTTATTAAGGTCTCTTCCAATAAATATAACAGCTGTATTCCAGTAGTATTTTTCTTTCTCTGCCTGTGCATCCCTTAAATGCTGAACTAATCGCTCCTTTACGTTTTCTGCTTCTCCTATATATACAGAATCTTTCCCGTTATCTTCTTTGCAGAACAAAAAATATACTCCAGCTTGCTTTATATCGTCTCTATTACATGCAGATACCTCAATCCGTGGAATTTTGATAGCTTTGCCATTCCAGTTTGACAATTCTGCCGTTATTAAGCTATCTGCAGTGCCATTGACCAGAAATAGTTCTATTGATTTACCATATGCCATATCTTAAGCCCTCCGTAATTTTTAATTAGTAAAGGTAGATGAACCGCCAATACCAAAATACTTTTCAAAGAAAGTCTTCAGCTTGTCAATGACACCCTGTTTCTTCTTGGCTCTGCCACCACCGCCAAAGCGTGAAATTGGCGGCATAAGTTTATCTATATCCGTTCCAGCTGTTTTGATCTCTCCGTCACGGAACGCATTCTCCATGAACTTTCGTGTATCTTCCGGCTTCAACTTTTCTTCCGTGATAATCGCATTAAGGTCATGGTCTCGCTGTTCCACCACATACTCATGCCATTCATTCATGACATCATCCACATCATTGATTCCTGCAATAAAGGTTTCAATGAGCTGCTTCTTACTACGCAGTTCCGGACTGGCATCAATCGCCTTATTAATGGTAATCAGGACTTCCTTGTCTTCGCAATGAGTATCATGATACTTCTTTACAAGCATGAGAATATAATCAATGTTAATTTCTATCTGCCGGATCAGCTCAATCTCAAATACTACATCATCCGTAATATCCGCGCTTTCCTGACGCTTGCGTTTCCACTCATCACGCAAGTCCTGATAGCGTCCAAGGTAATCCTGTAAATCACGTTCAGAAATCAGCTCTTTCCCCTTGAAATCATCAAAGGAAAGCAACAGATTTCTCATACGGAGAATTGCACCAAACAAAGCAATAAAATCCTTCTGATTCTGTTCTCCGACAATCTGTGGCTCTGACAAAGGAAACTTATTATTCAAATCCTCCATCATGTCCACATACCCCGGCATTGGCTTACCATCCACAGATTCATATCCGTAATAATAATCCTTAAAGCTCTGTAACAGAACAATGCCTCCGGCATTCTTGTCTCCGAACAGGGAAATGGCGCTATCCACTCGCTTTTGCAGATTTCGGAAACATACAATATTTCCAAAAGTCTTGATGGAATTCAGAATACGGTTGGTACGAGAAAATGCCTGTATAAGCCCGTGCATTTTCAGATTCTTGTCTACCCACAACGTATTCATGGTTGTGGCATCAAAACCCGTCAGGAACATATTTACTACAATCAAAATATCCAGTTCCTTGTTCTTCATGCGAAGCGACACATCTTTATAGTAATTTTGGAATTTATCACTTGAGGTATCATAATTCGTATGGAACATTTCATTATAATCCTTGATGGCTTCTTCCAGAAATTCTCTGGACGGCTGATCGAGTGCAGAGGTATCCTCTGAATTTTCTTCATCCAGAATACCATCCGATTCTTCCTCATTTGCACCATAACTGAAAATGGTTGCGACACGCAATTTCTTGGTCGGGTCTGCTGCCATCTGCTTTTTAAATTCCTGATAATATAGTTTTGCCATCGGAACACTCGATACTGCAAAAATAGAATTAAAACCGCTGATACGCTGTTTTTGCTTAATCTCCTCTACCTCATCCCGTTTGGCAGAAGCCACCTCGGCGATATTAGTCAGTGTATTATATATGTATGTTTTATCCCCACGATAGGTCTTCTGGTCAAAATGCTCCAGTATATACTGTGTCACAATTTGAATTCGTTCAGGAGCCATCATAACCTTTTCACGGTTGATGTCCCAGACCATCTCGTCTGTGATTTCTTCTTCCACATCCATCGTTTTAATATAATCCACCCGGAATGGGAGAACATTTTTATCATTAATAGCATCCACAATCGTGTAGCTGTGGAGCTGGTCTCCAAAGGTCTGACCTGTAGTAAAGAATTCTGGATTTTTTGCTCTGCCGGAATTAACAGAGAAAATCGGTGTTCCTGTAAATCCAAACAGATGATATTTTTTGAAATTCTTCACAATCGCAGTGTGCATATCCCCGAACTGACTACGGTGGCACTCATCAAAAATAATAACGATATGTTTCGTATACACTTCATGGCCCGGATTCTTCTTTATAAAGGTAGCCAGTTTCTGAATGGTAGTAATAATGATGTGTGCGTCCAGATCTTCCAACTGCCTTTTTAATATAGTAGTCGAAGTATTGCTGTTAGCTGCCCCTTTTTCAAAACGGTCATATTCTTTCATGGTCTGGTAGTCCAGATCCTTACGGTCAACCACAAACAGCACCTTATCAATATAAGGCAGCTTCGATGCCAGTCTTGCCGTCTTGAACGAAGTCAACGTCTTGCCGGAACCTGTGGTATGCCAGATGTAACCACCACCCTCGACACTACCGTACTTCTTATAATTATTGGCAATTTCGATACGATTGAGAATTCGCTCCGTAGCCGTAATCTGGTACGGCCGCATGACCATCAGCATATCCTCAGATGTAAAAATACAGTACTTCGTAAGGATATTCAGAATCGTATGCTTTGCAAAAAAAGTCTTTGTAAAATCAATCAGATCTGGAATCACACGGTTATTGGCATCTGCCCAGAAGCAGGTAAACTCAAAACTGTTACTGGTCTTGGTCTTACTTGCTCCCCGTTTCTCATGCTCCTTTTCCGCATTCCGTCTGGTGCTGTTAGAATAATACTTTGTATTTGTACCATTGGAAATGACAAAAATCTGAATGTACTCATACAGTCCGCTTCCTGCCCAGAAAGAATCCCTCTGGTAACGGTTAATCTGATTGAACGCCTCACGGATGGCTACACCTCTGCGTTTCAGTTCAATATGCACAAGAGGCAGACCGTTTACCAATACTGTAACATCATAGCGGTTGTCATGCTTTGCACCATTTTCCGTGCCAATCACATACTGATTGATGACCTGCAGCCTGTTGTTATGGATGTTCTTTTTATCTATGAGTGTAATATTCTTGGAAGAACCATCATCACGAGTCAGGACTTGAACATTATCCTCCTGCATCTTCCTGGTCTTTTCCACGATATGCTCATTTGGATTGGCAACAGCATTTTTGAAAAAGTCATCCCACTCTGTGTCTGAAAACTGATAGTTATTCAGTTCCTCTAATTTCTTACGTAGATTGGCAATCAGGTCTTTCTCCGTGTGAATAGGCAGATATTCATATCCCTGTTCACAGAGCAGACGGATAAACTCCTGCTCCAGTGCTGCTTCGCTCTGGTAACTGTCAGAACGCTTCTTAACTGGCTCATATTCTGTGACAACGGTATTCTCCGATGTCTCCGCTACAATATTAAAGTACGGCACATCCTCGCCTCCTTACTTTGGTAATTCTTTAAAGGATAATAGCTTATCCCTGTAATATTCATACTGCTTCTGGCGTGCTTCGATTTCTGCCGGAAGTCCTGCGGACAGGTCATTGCAAATACTATGAAATTTATTCAACACCTTCACAATTTCCCATTGTTTTTCTATGCTCGGAATAGCAAGCTGATACTCAGCAATCGTTTTTCCTGTTAAGGATGCTCTTGTTGTAAATGCGCAATGGCTTGTAACATACTTTCGGAAATCTTCCGTAGAAAAACAAAATGCACAATATTCCGGCAACAGATAATTTGTTTTTGGAGTTGCTTTAATGGTAAATCCATTAAATACACAATCACCAATATCATCAAGCATTACCGATGACCAACCAACATCTTCTGCTGTCTCTGACGTTCTGGTAAAAAACACATCTCCTCGGTGAACTCCCAACTTTTCAATTTCTGCAGGAGTGCATTCAACCAGTGCGGTAATATCCTCTCCCTTAAGAAATCTGTTATTATAAACATCCGTATATCGGATAAAAGGAATACCTGAACCAAAGAAATCTTTTCCTTTGCTCAATCCATTACGGAAATCAAATAAACTTCCCATTGGCAGTGTAACATAACCAAACACATATTGAATGAGCTTAATTGCACTCAGCTCTGTCTGTCTGTCTGTCTGTCTGTCTGTCTGTCTGTCTGTCTGTCTGTCTGTCATGAGCGTGCTGCCTGTTTCAGCAAATGTCAAGAGCAAATCTCGATAATATTCATATTGCTTCTGGCGTGCTTCGATTTCGCCTGGCAAGCCAATATTCAAGTCAGTACAAATAACATCAAAATGTTCGATTACCTGTACCAACCTTTTTTGCGTATCAAGCGGTGGAACAGAAATAAGCACTCTTCCAATATCATCCTTATTTATTTTTGTAGGTGTTGCATCCCACAAAATCCATTTACTTAATTCTCTTCTGCCCCAACCACTTTCCAAATAATACTTCAAATATTTGCTATCAAGAATATCTGCATTTGGACGCAACAATGCCAGTGAAACATAATAAGCTAAATCATCATTTCGCTCTACTACTGTACATTTTCCAATAATCCCTGCAGTAATCCTTGTCATAAAAACATCACCTATGCGGGGTTTAATTTTATATTTCGCATAAGCCTCTGTCGAAATGAATTTTTGAGTTCCATACAAATCATCAATGTTTTCTACACTCACAAATGGTATTCCACCGTTAGTATATTTTGGTGTTTGATGTGTTCCGTCATAAATTTCACAAACAGTATTCAGCTTAACTTTTTCAGATTTACACTCTTTTTGTATTAAAGCGTCTCTGTAAAAACTATACTGTTTCTTCCGAGCTGTAAGCTCGGCTGTAAGCTCGGCTGTAAGCTCGGCTGTAAGTAACGTGAAAGAGTCCAAAATATGGACTATTTCACGTTGTACCTCCAGAGGAGGTACAGGGAGCATAAACTCCTCTATCATAGGCTTTCTTATAGATTTCACGGTCGCACTTACGGCCTTACGCATAATAAAACTCTTAAAAAAAGCGCGAAAATAATGATAAGCGAACTTAACATCGACTGAATTATCAGTAAAATGTATACGATACACCCTTTGATGAATAGCATATTTGCCATTCACATAATGGTATATTTCTCCAATCCCACCTTCTCCAGGTATAATAATTGCTTCTTCATCATATTCCCATTCATTTTTTCTTTTCACGGTTTGTGAACGTATAAAAAATGGATACTTTCCATCTTCCTGTGCTTCATTGCCATTACTGCTTCCAGTTCCAACTTCTGCCAATTTTTTTATTGGTTTATATTCAACTCCGTCAGGACAGAATTCTTGAATCAAATCATCAATTTTACTCATTTTTCTGTCCTCCACTTAATTTATGATATTGTTTTTTCCATGCACGAGATGGCTTTCTACAAATACCATCCTCAGATGTAAAAGCACAAATATTTGTAATGGAATTATTAGCACATATGTCTGGGTTATTTGCTCTGCATCCATATGTCTGCACTTCCGTGTCAAGTTCATTTAATGGGGCATTAAAAGATACTTTTAATTCTTTTGTACTCATGAGTTCACCTCGATTTCTGTGATGATCTTATCAATCTCATCACGGAGCACTTGCTCACGAGCAACAATTTCTTTGATTTCCGCATTAAGTTTCACAATGTCAATTTTCTCTCTTGTATCTTCTGCTTCAACATACGTGGATACAGACAAATTATAATCATTGCCAGAGACTTCTTCATAGCTTGCCAAATGTGCAAAATGTTCCATTTCTTCACGCTTAGCAAACACATCTACAATCCGATCAATGTTCTCTGGTGTCAGCTTATTATTGTTAGTCACCTTCACGCATTCACTTGTGGCATCAATAAACAGGGTCTTGTTGTCTGTCTTATTCTTTTTCATTACCATGATACAAGTCGCAATCGAAGTTCCAAAGAACAGGTTACTCGGCAACTGAATAATACAGTCGATATAGTTATTGTCTACCAGATATTTACGGATTTTCTGTTCTGCACCGCCACGGTACATAATTCCCGGAAAACATACAATGGCAGCAGTTCCATTAGAAGCAAGCCATGATAAACTGTGCATAATAAACGCCATATCCGCTTTACTCTTAGGTGCCAAAACTCCAGCCGGAGCAAAGCGAGGATCATTGATGAGCAATGGATTTTCGTCTCCCGCCCATTTGATAGAATAAGGCGGATTAGACACGATCAGCTCAAATGGCTCATCATCCCAATGTTGCGGACTGAGCAGTGTATCTTCACAGGCAATATCAAATTTATCAAATCCCACATCATGCAGAAACATATTAATACGGCACAAATTGTAGGTTGTGATATTGATTTCCTGCCCATAAAAGCCATTACGAATAGCATCTTTTCCCAGAATTTTCTCAGCCTTCAAAAGCAATGAACCCGAACCACAAGCAGGATCATATACCTTATTGATTTCTGTTTTACCTACAGTTCCAAGCCGTGTAAGCAGTTCGGATACATCTGCCGGAGTAAAGAATTCCCCACCAGATTTTCCGGCATTTGATGCATACATAGTCATAAGATACTCATACGCATCTCCAAAGGCATCAATGGAATGATCCTTCACATCTCCTAGATTCATCTCTCCTACACCATTCAACAGTTTAACAAGTTTTTCATTTCGCTTTGCAACTGTAGACCCCAGTTTATTGCTGTTTACATCATAGTCATCGAACAATCCGGCAAAGTCACTCTCTGCCTCACTGCCTTTTGCTGATTCTTCGATGTGACGGAACACGCGCTCCAGTGTTTCATTTAAATTTTCATCATTTACAGCCTTGGCACGGACATTACAGAAAAGTTCACTCGGAAGGATAAAAAACCCTTTTTCTTCTACCAATCCCGCTCTTGCTTCTTCTGCATCCTCATCCGGCATTTTTGCAAAATCAAAATCCGTGTTGCCCGCATCAATTTCACCATTGTTTATGTAATTACACAGGTTTTCGGAAATATAACGATAAAACATCGTTCCAAGAACATAATTTTTGAAATCCCATCCATCAACTGCTCCACGCAGTTCATCTGCAATCGCCCATATTGCACGATGAAGTTCCTCTCGTTCTTGTTCCTTTTTGGTATCAACCATTCTCTTTTCCTCCGTCATTTTTAATATCAGACAGATCTTCCTCTTTATTCATTATACGTCTTGGATCTATCGGTTTTTCTGCATCCTTTGGTATCATCCACATTCGCCCGATAAGAACAGCGCCTTTAACTCTGCCTTCCTTGCAAAATACTGCAACTCTTCTTTGCGAAACATTCCATTTTTTTGCTATTTCCGCTGATGATAAATAATCCATTCGTTTTCCTCCATCAATTCCAACAAATGATATTAAGATTATTATATTCGAGATTGCGAATAGTTGCAAGCTAATTTATGCCCCATATTTCGTTTGCTTTAGTTATAATCAAACGCCCATCCTCGCACTTCACTTCAATCTGCTCTCCGATGTCAAATCCCAACTCCGACAGCCACTGTCCCTTAAGTACAATGCTTGGTGTCCTTTTGTACTGGTATCCGCTTGCTTCGTAAACTTTCATTTCTCTATATTTTTTATATGCCATAGGCTTCTTCTCCTTTTGCTGATTTATTAGGCTTTTGCGGTAAGATTAACTTCCGCTAAATTATTGCTTCTTTTGCCAATTTATATGTTTTTTGTGATACCCCCTTGAACAAGGGAAACGACAACGGGGAATAATTTCCTCGTCTAAGCACAGTTTTAGAATGTAAATTATAGCGATATGTAGAGGCACAAATGCCCAGTTTATGCGGGTTTCAGGCACTAGGGGGGATATCCAACTTTAGAGTCTTAACACCGGAAATAGCCAGTATATGTGAAATACCACTGACCCGGTATAAATCCTTTATCTCATCATCCAGATACGACTTGTCTCCAAGCAGCATGGACGAAAGCACTCCTGCCGTTGTCTCATCAGTCACCTCAAGAAGTGAAGCTGACAGCGTATCACGAAGTTTTTCAAGTCCGTGGTAATACCATGCATGTTTACCGGCGCTTGTTTTAATACTGTCTGCATTCACCGAGAAATCAATTCCCTGTGAGCGGTAAAAGCGCGCTCTGTCAAACTCTCCCTCATTGGTTGCAGACTTAAACAAGCCTATCTTGCCGTTAGCTTTCATATAATCGCCCAGATGTGCGCTTTTGCTGTCACAGTATACCACGACATCACCACAGGATATTTTTCTGCCAAAAGCCTTGCCGTACCCAGGCTGTACTACGCAGTCCGTCATATAATACCTGTATGAGAAATACTTGTATTCAGTTTTATAAATCTTCCCCCAGACGATGACAGATTTTTCATCTGTCATATACTGCATATAGCTGTCACGGTTTTCATCCACTGAAGCGTATCTGAATTGTGCTGTTGCAAAAACAGCTGACGATATCAGGATAAGCAAAACAACTATGCGCCTGACACCGGAAAAACTGCCCTTAGACGCCACACACTCAGCTATTAAAATCACAAGCAGTATGGCAAAGGTCAAAAAACCAAAGCCCCTGCCATACATACCTGAAACAGTTCCTGCAGTATAGACCAACGCAAATAAAAACATCGGTCTTTTACTAATACTCTTCTCCTCCTAATCCAATCTATTCTATTTTTCAGTTTTTTCCGTGGAATCATCAGAATCCACTATATCCTTATTAAACTCATACATGTCGCTTAGCTTGTAATTATAAAGCAGCATGCCGTCATTCTCACCGTCAAGCGAGATCTGTACCTTGTCCACAGTAGGAAGTGAGGTGAGTGAATTAACTATCGAATACAGCACCACATCCTCTGTCAGCTTATTGTCAATAGTATTTCTGAATGAAGAGTCAAAGTTCAGATAGCATATCCTGTCTGCCACAGACACATTGATAAGCTTTGTTGTGCCCGGAAGAGTTGCCTTGAGCTTAGAGCCCTTCGGTCCCTCAATAAGCTGCTCAACAACAAGCTTTTCAAGCGCTATATTTGAGCTGTAATGTATCGCTCTGGTCTGTTTTTCAAGCCCTGTACCATCCTTGTCAGCAAAATAAAGCGTGAGTGTCTCCTTCACACTTGTATTAATCTGCTCACCCGGATTCTCAACAAAATCATCAGCAGCCATGCTACCGACAATCTCATCATCCGAGTCCACAAGAGGAATACTGTTTACGGTAAATGTCACATATGAAATACTATCCAGCTGTGTGAGCGTGCGGACTACAGAAGCTCTCAAGAGCACCTCCTGCGCAGCCGTAAGGTCATAATACTCCTTGCTGAAATCCACAGTGCAGTTATAGTTTTTCTCGTCATGACCTCTCACAGACACCTCATCCGGAATTGCCTTGCGCAGTCTTGAGTCTTCAGGCTTATCCTGCAGTCTTCCAAGAAGCTCATCCACCTGCTTGTCCACATCTGAGTTTTTGCTTCTAAGCACATATGACTCCGGCACGCTGCTCGTAACATCCATATTCAGACAAAATACCTCAACCGTATTATCTGCTTTTTTCTTTGTGCAGCCGCCCATGGAGAGCAGAATTACTGCAGTGAGCACGAATATAATTATTCTTTTCACGTCAAGCCTCCTATACAATATAGTTGAGCGGTATACGCACATCAAAGGTAGTGCCCTCTCCCATCACACTGTGAGCCTTTATAGCTCCCCTATGCATAAGAATAGAGCTTCTTGTAATGGCAAGTCCCAGACCTGTACCGCCAATCTCTCTCGAATGCGACTTGTCCACGCGATAAAATCTCTCATAGATGTGCTCTAAGGACTCCTCCGGTATACCGATACCGTTGTCCTCTACCTTCAGATAGAAATACTGATGGTCCGCATTTAAGGATACATGAACATATCCACCTGTCTCGTTGTCATTGTACTTGATTGCATTCTCAATGAGGTTTGTAAAAGCAAGCGTCAGCTTCACCTCATCTATCTCTGCAGTTACCGGTCTGAAGCTCTCGAGTACAAGCTCCACCTGCTGCTTGTCAGCAATCGGCTGAAGTCTCTTCATAATCTGCTCGAGCAGATCATTGATATTAACACTCTCGATATTCAGCGTGGCAGCCGACTTATCCATTTTGACCAGTGATAACAGGTCATTTATTATCTTTGTCTCTCTGTCTATCTCGCTTGTGATATCTCCCATGAACTCTCTGTACATCTCAATCGGAGCCTCATCACCCATGCTGTTGATGGAATCTGCGAGCACCTTCATGGAAGTAAGAGGTGTCTTGAGCTCATGTGACACATTCGATACAAACTCCTGTCTGGACTCATCCATGACCTTCATTCCGCTCATCAGCTCATTAAAATTCCTGCTTATTATAGCAGTCTCCGCATAGTCATCTACATCCAGCTGCTCTTTTCCAAAGCCATCCTTAATGTCTGATATCTCGTCAGAAAGCTTCTTAATCGGAACAAAAAGGTGCAAAAGCACAAGCACACCAAAAAAGAGCACCACCGCACCTGCGATAATGGCAACCGTCACCGCAATCTGTGTCAGATACGACATATTTAGCGATATATTGTCCGTCGACACACTTACAACAAGCGCTCCCTCTATCTTTGAATCCTTGTCGTTTGGATTGCTTATCGGAACAGAAAGCTCGATATAGTGGTTCTTAGAATCGTAGTTTGTAATCTCTGAAGCAGAGAAGGTCTTGATAACCTCCTCTGAGACAATAGTATTGCCATCATCTAAATTGTACGTATCCTTAATAATCTTAAAATGCTTGTCAACTATGAGCACACGGCCCTCATATATAGTAGTAAGAGTGTCAATCTGAGCATCAATATTGCTCAAGTCACTGCCATCCTTATCAAAGTATTTACTTGTGGATATCTTGTTTGCGAGAATCTTTGCCTGACTAAGCACTTCACTTTCGCGGATTGAAACTGCTCTGGACTCGTAGGTGTTAAGTATGCCGAAGCACAGCACCACCTCCGGTACCAGAACGAGAACAAAAATCATGAAAATCAGCCTGGATTTCAGACTCTTATAAAATGCAAAATGTACTTTACTCTTAAACATTTTAGAACCTTTCTGAAAGTATTACTTCTGGTTGTAGTAATATCCCACACCCCACTTGGTATGAACGTACTTCGGCTCGCTTGGATTTGCCTCAATCTTTTCACGAAGACGTCTGACATGCACATCAACCGTACGCACGTCACCCGGGTAATCCTCGCCCCATACAATCTTTAAAAGGCTCTCCCTACTGTACACTTTATTTTCATTTTTGATCAGAATCTCGAGCAGTTCAAACTCTCTTGCTGTCAAATTGATTTCATTATCATTTATGAACAGACGTCTGCTGTCACAGTCGAGCTTGATATCACCCTTTTCAATTACAGATGACTGTACCTGTGGTGCGCGTTCCGGTGAAGTTCGCCTCATGATTGCCTTGATTCTGGCCTTTACCTCAAGAATATTAAATGGCTTTGTGATATAGTCATCAGCGCCGTACTCAAGTCCTAAAATTTTGTCCATGTCATCGCCCTTTGCAGTGAGCATGACAATCGGGACATCAGAAAACTCCCTTATTGCCTGACACACCTCAAAGCCATCCATCTTTGGAAGCATGACATCTAAAAGAATCATATCATATGAATTGGCCTTCGCCATATTTAAGGCCTCCTCACCGTCATATGCGCAGTCTACCTCCATGCCATCCTGCAGCAGACTGAAACGTATTCCTTTTACAATTAACTTTTCGTCGTCAACGACCAGCACTTTTTTTGCCATTTATACACTCCTAATTTACTGTTATATCATCTTTTATTTTATTAAACATCGCTTCACCGATGCCGGACACCCTCGTGATATCCTCAATCGAAGAAAACAATCCATTTTTGGCGCGATCTTCAACAATACTCTTTGCCTTGCTCTCACCAATTCCGGAAAGAGCCATTAGCTGCTCGACAGTTGCGGTATTGATATTGAGCTTGCCATCCTTTACGCCTATATGTTCCTCAGCGCCGCCCTTCATCAGCGAGCCATCTATGCCGGTGGTATATGTGCCCTCAGGTATGTGATCCGACTTAAGCTCCTCTACAGTCGGGAAATACAGCATCTGCCCATCATACAACTCTGATGCCAGATTCCAAAAGCTCTTGTCAGCTGTATCCAGCATGCCTCCTGCCATATCAACGAGCTCACAAACTCTCGCGCCCGGCTTTACTCTGTATACACCGGGATTGGCAACCTGACCACAGATATAGACGCACCACTCAGTAGATTCATCAGTGTCATCTGCTGTGTCTTTTGCCTTCTGCTCCTGTTCTCCATCGGATGAAGCTTTCTTCTCCTTGGAATCAGCAGTCTGTCTGTTTACATCACTTGAAACCACAGCAGTCTGCTCCGTTTCAGAAGCAAAATGAACTGTGGCATCATCCTTTTTACAGCCGCAAAGGCCAAACGCTATTGTTAAAATAAACGCACTTAATAATATTATTTTTTTCATATGGTCTCCTTTGATTAATATCATAATCTCAAAGGAGAAATCGATGTCCTCTTTATTTTACAGACTTTTTGACAGTATTACAAGTGTTGTTTCAAGTTTTTCTATCATTTCGTCAACATCACTCTTTTCGATAACAAGAGGAGGCACAAATCTAAGCACATTGCTGCCTGCCGTAATGACTATAAGTCCTTGATTTAAAGCCTCTGCTGAGACCTTTCCTACAGGAAGGCTGCACTCCACGCCCTGCATGAGTCCCATACCCCTTCTGGCTGTGAGACAGTCGAATTTTGCAACAAGCTCATCAAGCTTTTTCTCCAGGTAAGGTGCAACCTCCTTTACATGGCTTACTATATCAAGACGCTTAAACTCATCAAACACTGCACTTACTGCGGCTCCTACGAACGGATTGCCGCCGTATGTGGTGCCATGGTCCCCCGGTGCAAGGGATTTATCTGCCACCCTCTGTGTCATAAGAAAGGCACCAACCGGCACGCCACAGCCGAGTGCCTTCGCACAGGTCATGATATCAGGCTTTACATCATAGTTCTGCCATGCGAACATCTCGCCACTTCTGCCCATGCCGCACTGTATCTCATCAAGAATAAGAAGAATATCCTTTTCATCGCAGAGAGCTCTCACTCCCTCGATAAACTCCTTCTTTGCCGGGTAAATACCGCCCTCACCCTGAATAGTTTCCATAATAATGGCGCAGGTTTTATCTGTCACCTGAGCCTTAACGCTCTCTAAATCATTGAAATCTGCAAATTTAACGCCCGGCATAAGTGGCTCAAACGGCTCCTGATAATGTGCATTGCCGGTGACAGAAAGCGCTCCGATGCTTCTTCCGTGGAAGGAATGGTTCATGGCAATTATCTCATGACCTGCATGGCCGTCTCTTGTGAAAGCATATTTCTTTGCTGCCTTGATAGCTCCCTCTATGGCCTCTGTACCGCTGTTGGTAAAGAAAATACGGTCCATTTTGCTTGCATTAAGCACCTTGTCTGCCGCCTCGATGACAGGCGCATTGTAGTAAAGGTTTGATGTATGTAAAAGCTTATCAACCTGTGCCTTTAATGCCTCCTTGTGGTGCTCATTGCTGTATCCAAGTGCACATACGGCTATTCCTGCAGCGAAGTCCAGATATGCATTGCCGTCTGTATCATAAAGATGTACTCCCTCTCCGTGATCAAGTACAAGCGAAAATCTGTTGTAGGTGTGAAGAAGCTCCTTTTCTGCCTCATCAATGTATGACTGTTTATCCATATTATTGCTCATTGTTAAATTTCTCCTCCGAATCTCCAAGAATAGCTGTTCCGATTCCTCTGTTTGTGAATATCTCAAGCAGTAAGCAGTGCGCGATACGTCCATCAAGAATATGTACTCTTGAAACTCCGTTATCGATAGCATCTATGCAGTTGTTGAGCTTAGGAAGCATGCCTCCGCCGATAAAACCATCACCTATAAGCTTCTTTGCATCTGAGACTGTAAGCTCTGAAATAAGTGTATTCTTATCTGAAGGATCCTTGTATACACCCTCGATATCCGTGAGGAATGCAAGCTTTTCTGCTGAAACTGCTCTGGCAATAGCACATGCTGCATCATCTGCATTGATATTGTATGTATTGTATTCGTCATCAAGACCGATTGGACACACGATTGGAAGAAAATCCTTCTCGAGCAGGTCATAAAGAATTTTTGGATTGACATCAGTGATTTCACCTACAAAGCCTATATCCTCTCCGTTTGAATACTTTTTCTTTACCTTTAAGAGACCTCCGTCCTTGCCACTCACCCCGACAGCCTGCACACCAAGCTCCTCAACGAGTGTAACGAGAGATTTGTTTACCTTATTCAGTACCATCTCGGCAATCTCCATTGTATCGGCATCAGTCTTTCTGAGTCCGTTTACGAATACCGGCTCCATACCGACCTTTCCTACCCATTTGCTGATTTCCTTGCCGCCACCATGTACGATGATAGGCTTGAAACCGACCAGCTTGAGAAGTGTGACATCCTGGATTACCTGCTTTTTAAGCTGTTCGTCAACCATTGCAGATCCGCCGTACTTTACAACGATAATCTTTCTGTTAAATCTCTGTATATACGGAAGTGCCTCTATGAGCACCTGTGCCTTTTCCATCACCTGTTCCATGTTCTTATCTGCCATTGTACTGCTCCTTATTTGTTAAATCTTGTTATATTTTCTTCGTTAAGTGTGAAATCATAGTAATTTAAGTCTTCTCTGAATGTCCATCCCTCTTCCTTCCAGAAGTGGTTTCCAAGCTCATTCACCTTGAAGGCTATGATTGACACCTTGTTGATATGCTCTGCCTGAAGTGCTCTCATGCAGGCAACCACCATACTCTTTCCGATGCCGCACTTTCTGTAATGCTCATCCACGCATACATGATACAGGCAGCCTCTTCTGCCATCGTGACCGCAGAGTATGGCTCCAACTATCTTTCCATCTTCTACCGCTACAACACTCGTAGTCGGATTTCTCTTAAGAAATCTAAGGACTCCCTCTCTTGAGTCGTCAATAGAACGGATTCCAAAGCCGTGAATGGTCTGCCAGAGGCTGTACACCTCGTCATAGTCATCTATCGTCATAACCCTTATTTCATATTTATTCTCATTACTCATTTTATTAAATCATCCTTATATTTTTATATAACTATCAGCATTATAATGCATCTTTCTGATAATTATTTTCCTATTATTAATTATTACGGGAACATAGGAACCATATTAAGTCCCTCTGCCTCATCGAAGCCAAATAACAGATTCATATTCTGAACCGCCTGTCCTGCAGCACCCTTTACCAGATTGTCAAGAGCACCCATCATAATAATTCTGCCGGTTCTCTCATCAATCACAAAGTTTACATCCACATAGTTGCTGCCCTCAACCCACTTTGTCTCAGGGCAGACACCTTTTTTGAGCACTCTGACAAACTTCTCATTTGCATAATACTTATCGTAAACTGCCTTAATCTCATCATATGTATGAAGTGTTCCATCAGGCTTTTTCTTAAGTGTCGCATACTCTGTAGCGAGGATTCCTCTGTTCATCGGAACAAGATGCGGAGTAAAGTTGATAAGGATTTCTTTTCCTGCCGCATATCCAAGTTGCTCCTCTATCTCAGGTGTATGTCTGTGTGAGGCAACGCCATATGCCTTCATGCTCTCATTTACTTCACAAAACAGATT
>ENA-UACK01000061-UACK01000061.1-human-gut-metagenome-genome-assembly--contig:-NODE-61-length-21720-cov-5.732195_pt1 | contig 21720 bp, 26 predicted proteins | sample MGYA00243881_ERZ654229 | MGnify/ENA primary metagenome ERZ654229 (study PRJEB26926, sample SAMN06165278) | human gut metagenome | biome: ENVO:00009003; feature: ENVO:2100002; material: ENVO:00002003... | reverse complement strand
ACGAGATTCCTCTACGTCTCGTGGGCTCGGAGATGTGTATAAGAGACAGAAACAATATTATTTAACAAATATATCTGTGTAACTATTGGGAAATAACGCCTGAATTGACTTTTGAATCATTAATTAATGATTATACATCATTTCTTCAAAAATATAAAGCGATTTCTTATTTTTTATCATATTTTTTATATAATCGGTTATCTGCATAGTTACTTGATTTAAATCACCTGCAATGTTATGATTATTCAAAAGAAATTATAGAGGGAGAATTACCATGGATAATAAAGAAAAAGCACTGAAATGCCACGAAGAGTGGAACGGAAAACTCGAAACCATCGCCAAATCAAAGGTTAATTCGAGAGAGGACCTTGCAATTGCATACACACCCGGTGTTGCTGAGCCTTGCAAGATCATAGCCGAGGATAAGGAAGCTGCATACAAATACACCTGGAAGGCAAATACCGTTGCCGTAGTGTCAGACGGAAGTGCTGTGCTTGGTCTTGGAAACATCGGTCCTTACGCTGCCATGCCTGTCATGGAGGGCAAATGCGTTCTTTTCAAGGAGTTTGGAAACGTAAACGCTGTTCCTATCTGTCTCGACACTCAGGACACTGAGGAGATTATTGCTGCAGTCAAAAATATCGCACCGGGCTTTGGCGGAATAAACTTAGAGGATATTTCTGCTCCGCGCTGCTTTGAGATTGAGGAGAGACTTAAAGAGATGCTCGATATTCCTGTATTCCATGATGACCAGCACGGAACTGCAATCGTTGTACTCGCCGGTATCATCAACTCTCTGCGCCTTACCGGCAAAAAGAAAGAGGACTGCAAGGTTGTTGTAAACGGTGCAGGCTCAGCAGGTGTTGCCATCACTAAACTTCTTCTGACATACGGCTTTACACATGTGACCATGTGTGACCGTTTAGGTATCATAGGAAAGGACTATCCAAACCTCAACTGGATGCAGCAGAAAATTACAGGGGTTACAAACCTTGAAAATGCAAAGGGTACTCTCGCAGATGCTTTAAAGGGTGCTGACATATTCGTAGGTGTTTCCGCTCCAAATATCGTCACAGCCGAGATGGTTTCTTCTATGAACAAGGACGCTATCCTTTTTGCCATGGCAAATCCTGTTCCTGAGATTATGCCTGATGTGGCAAAGGCTGCAGGTGCCAGAGTGGTCGGTACCGGAAGAAGTGATTTTCCTAACCAGATAAACAACGTGGTTGCATTCCCCGGAATCTTCAAGGGTGCCTTAGAAGGACGCGCTGCACAGATCACTGAGGAAATGAAGCTTGCTGCCGCAGAAGCACTGGCCGGTCTTGTTTCTGACGAAGAATTAAATGATGATTTTATTATGCCTGAGGCATTTGACCCGCGTGTTGCCGCTGTTGTCAGCGAAGCTGTAAAGTCACATATTTAATATGAGATACTATTCACTCAACAGATACTGCCGCGATACATTCAGTGAAAAGCTCTACAAGCTCTCTCTAGATGGAGGCATGACCTGTCCAAACCGTGATGGCACACTCTCATCGCTTGGATGCCTGTACTGCAGCGCCGGTGGCTCCGGTGATTTTGCGGCGGACCGCAGCCTTTCCATAAAGGAGCAGCTGTCTGCCGCTAAGGAAAAGGTTGCTTCAAAGAGCAGCTGTGAGCACTTTATCGCATATTTTCAGGCTTTTACCAACACATATGCGCCGGTAGATTATCTGCGGCGCATATTTTATGAGGCTATAGAAGATCCATCTGTCGCTGTGCTCTCCATCGGCACAAGAACAGATTGTTTTTCTACCGAAATATATGATCTACTCTCAGAATTAAACGAAATAAAGCCCGTCTGGGTTGAACTGGGCCTTCAGACCATTCACCGGTCTACTCTTGATGCCATGAATACACATACATGTGTTGAGGATTTCATCATTGTAACGGATGAACTTAGACGCCGTGGCATAAAGGTTATTGCACATCTCATACTCGGGCTTCCTCATGAGACACGGGGCATGATGCTTGAATCAGTTGATTTTGTTGCTAAAAGCGGTATTTTCGGAGTTAAGCTTCAGCTGCTGCATGTGCTAAAGGGCACACCACTGGCTGATATGTATATTAAACAGCCATTTGAGCTTTTTACGCTGGATGATTACTGCGATTTTGTGGTAGACTGTATAGAAAGACTTCCAAAGGATATGGTTATCCACCGCATGACCGGTGATGGACCACGTTCTTTACTTGTTGCACCTCTTTGGAGCACAGATAAAAAACGGGTTCTGAACACAATCAATAAAAGATTTGAAGTGCGAGACACATATCAGGGACGATTAAACTTGTTTTAAAGGAGAAAATCATGGCTGAGCCATTTACCATATATAAGCTGACAATTTTATACATGCTCGACAAAGCGGGATTTCCGCTGTCAAACACACAGATTTCCAATTTCTTTTTGGAAAAAGAATACACCGACTACTTCCGTGTACAGGAGGTCATCGGTGATTTAGTAAATGCTGATTTAATTAATTTCGAGTCTACTCATTCCAATACACAGTACACTCTGACTGCTGCCGGAAAAGAGACTCTCGGTTTCTTCAAAGACAAAATTACCGACGGTATTGAGTCCGATGTAAAGAGCTTCTTTACTGACAACAAGCTCGAGTTCAGGCAGGAAAACTCCATTCTTGCCGACTATTACAGGACAACTGACCGCAAATATGCAGTACGTTGTCAGGTGCGCTCAGAGAGCACCACCATCATCGACCTGACTCTCTCAGTCGGCACAAAGGAGCAGGCCGAGGCCATCTGCAGCAACTGGAAGAATCAGAACGAGGATGTGTACGCATACCTCATGGATATGCTGCTTCGATAGATTATTTTTTAGTTTTTCTTACAGAGTAGCCGAAACTTCCGAGCTTTTCTCCAAAGCCAAAATACTCTCCGTGCGAGTACATCACGAGGCCGGTATCATTTATATGAAATTTCCCGGTCCCGTCCATGTATTTATCATCCACGGTCACGCCGACGACGTCTGCTATAAACATTGTATGGCTGCCGAGCTCCTCGATTTTTCTTACCCTGCACTCAATATTTACCGGGCTTTGTGATATTCCGACTGCTGACACATGCTGCATCGCAAGCGGTGTCAGATGCAGTTCTTTAAATTTGTCCACATCCCTGCCGCTTTTCACTCCGCAGTAGTCGCAGGCTCTAAGCAGCTCCTCGGTGGTCAGATTAACCACAAACTCTCCGGTTTCTTTAATCATGTTATAAGAAAAGCGCTCCGGCCTTACAGATATCGAAAGCATAGGCGGATTAGTGCACACCGTTCCCGCCCATGCCACTGTTATTATATTGTTATTTCCGGCCTTGTCAGTGACACTCACCATCACAGCCGGCACCGGGTTTAGCATATTGCCCGGCTTCCAGTTTTGTTTTCCCATATGTTAATTTATCCTTTAATTTTTCTTTAATATCCTTTTATATCCACTAATTTTCCTTTAGACTTTCCATGCTTTCTTTAAGTCTTGCACAGTTTGCATCCTCAAGCTCCGTGAGCGGCAGACGAAGTCCTCCCACATCATATCCCAAAAGCTTCATAGCAGCCTTTACAGGAATCGGATTCACCTCACAAAACAGTGCCTCTATTAAATCAAGGTATTTAAGCTGAATATCAAGTGCTGATTTAATATTTCCATTCAGGTATTCCACTACCATATCGTGCACTGCAGCCGGCATTACATTAGACAGCACTGATATCACACCGATTCCACCGAGCGAAAGTATTGGGATGACCTGGTCATCGTTTCCCGAATAAATATCGAGGCCATCTCCTGCCAGCTTCTTTAGCTTTGCAACCTGCGATATATTGCCACTTGCTTCCTTGATTCCTACTATATTTTCAAAATTCCTGCCAAGCCTTGCCGCAGTCTGCGGAAGTATATTGCAGCCTGTACGCGACGGTACGTTGTACATAATGATTGGAAGCCCAACCGCCCCTGCTATCGCTGCATAGTGCGCATAAAGACCATTCTGTGTGGCTTTATTGTAGTAAGGTGTGACAACAAGCAGACCGTCTACACCAAGCTTTTCAACTTTCTGTGAGAAATCTATCACATTTTGTGTGCAGTTGGCACCGGTTCCCGCTATTACAGGAATCTGCCCGGCTGTCTCGTCTACCACACATTTTATTACCGAAAGCTTTTCTTCCTCTGTCATCGTGGCAGGCTCACCTGTCGTGCCACACACGATAATTGCATCAGTGCCACCGTCTATCTGTCTTTTCACCAGTGTCCTAAGCATTTCATAGTTTACACTGTTATCCTCATTGAAAGGAGTAATTAGCGCTACTCCGGCGCCCTTAAACAGAGACATATATACCTCCCAAATACACTATTTTACTGAACTAGTTTATACTAAACTATTTAACCTATACTAAAATATTAAAGTCTGATGTCAGGATTTTCTTTTATTATATCAGCAATTAATTCTCTCTCATCCATGTGATGCTTCACACCCTTTATCTCCTGATAATCCTCATGTCCCTTTCCTGCAAGTACTATGATATCACCATCCTTGGCATTCTCCATGCAGTATCTGATAGCCTCCTTACGGTCAGGAATTGTCACATACTCTCCATCTGCCTTGTGTACACCCTGTAAAATATCATTGATTATGTCCATAGGCTCCTCATCTCTTGGATTATCGGATGTGACAACAGTAAGGTCTGCAAGTCTCGATGACACCTCTCCCATCTCATAACGGCGTGACTTTGCCCTGTTTCCGCCACAGCCAAACAGGCATACAAGTCTGCCCGGCTCATACTCCTTAAGAGTGGTGAGAAGGCTTTCAAGTGCCATCGCATTGTGTGCATAATCAATCATAAGGGTATATCTCTTTGTAACAGGAACAATCTCTATTCTGCCCTTTACACTCACATGATGAAGAGCCTCCCCGATTGCCTTTTTATCCACATTGAAATGATGGCAGATAGCAATGGCCGTTAGTGAATTGTATACTGAGAATTTGCCCGGCACATTGACCTCCACATCAAAATCCAAAAGCCCTGATACATGGTATTTAATGCCGAGTGCTCCATGCTCCTTTTTAAGCTCAACATTTTCTGCTACCAGGTTGTTTGTGGACTTGTAGCCGTAAGTCTCCACCTGGCATGTGTGTCCCTTCATAACACCCTCTAAGTGCTCATCATCTCCGTTAAAGATACCAAGCCTGCACTGTCTGAATAAAAGGCTCTTGCAATGCATGTAGTCTGCAAAATCCTTGTGCTCATGCTCTCCGATGTGGTCAGGCTCAAGATTTGTAAATACACCAATATCAAAGGTAAAGCCAGATACTCTGTGAAGCATGAGAGCCTGTGATGACACTTCCATAACAACTGCATCAAGGCCTTCATCCACCATCTCCTTAAACAGCTCCTGAACTCTGTATGACTCAGGTGTGGTATTTGCTGACGGAATTCTCTTGTCACCACATATAGACTCTATTGTACCGATAAGTCCTGTCTTTATTCCGGCTGACTCAAGAATTGACTTTACCATATATGTGGTGGTGGTCTTACCCTTTGTACCTGTAATACCGATAGTCTTTATTTTCTCAGCCGGATAATCAAAATAAGCTGCTGACATACATGCAAGTGCAAGCCTTGTATTATCTACCTTAATATATGTCACCCCTTCGATAGGAGTCACATCTTTTTCGACAACCACTGCCGCTGCACCTTTCTTTACCACATCAGGGATGAAATCATGTGCATCTGACACAGCTCCCGATATGCACACAAATACCGATGCCTTCTCCACCTTGCGCGAGTCATACACGAGTGTGGAGATCTCTATATCTGTGCTTCCTGCTAATACTTTATAATCCATTCTTTCAAGTAATTTTTCAAGCTTCATTTTATTTTCTCCCATATTTTATTATATTTTTGATATATATTTTCTGTTAATTTTGTTTCTTAAAAATTTGTAACTATTCAACCACAGACATTCGCCAAACCGCACAATACTTGTGCTTTACATGATATCAATTTCTCCTGAGAAAACCTCAGTAGCAGGTCCCGTCATAAACACATGATTGGTTTCAGGTATATACTCGATAGTCAGATCTCCGCCTCTTAGATGCACAAGCACCTTGTTGTCAGTCTTTTTGTTGAGTATACATGCCATGACGGTCGCACAGGTTCCTGTACCGCAGGCCCAGGTCTCAGCGCTGCCCCTCTCCCATACTCTCATTTTTGCCTCATTCCTTGAAAGTATCTCTACAAACTCCGTGTTGGTGCGCTTTGGAAACATCTTATGATTCTCAAAAAGCGGACCGTATTTCTCAAGCTCAAAACCTGCCACATCATCGACAAACACTACCGCATGAGGATTTCCCATTGAAACACAGGTCATGTGCCACTCTCTATTGCCGGCTGAAATCGGTTCATCTATTACCCTGTAGTCATCACCATAAGCGCTTCCGTCTGCTTTCACAACCGGAATGTCCCCAGGCGTCAGAATAGGCTCACCCATATCCACGCGCACCTGTGATACCTTATTTTCCTCAACATATAGTGTAAGGTACTTGATGCCTGCTCCTGTCTCAACCGATATTTCAGTCTTGTCAGTAAGTTTGTGGTCATACACGTATTTCGCCACGCAGCGTATGCCGTTTCCGCACATCTCGGCTTCCGAACCGTCTGCATTATATATCCTCATTCTAAAATCGGCCTTGTCTGACGGACCTATTGTGATTAGTCCGTCTGAGCCTATTCCAAAATGCCTGTCACTGACATATATTGACACCCTTGCCGGGTCATCCAACTTCTCCTCAAAAAGGTTTACATATACATAATCATTTCCACAGCCGTGCATTTTTGTAAATTTCATAGTGATCACCTCGTTATTGGTTTTATATTGTTAACTATATTATACAGCGCACTTTCTTGTTTTTCTATAGCATTTTGTGCGTTTTATGTTGCGTTTTGTGCTGTTATAGATTATGCTTAGGTAAATAGTAACCCGAGAATCCCATTTGTAACCCAAGAATCCCCGTTTGTAAATGAAAGTCCTGTTTTGTAACCGAGATTCCCGGTTTGTAAATGAAAGTCCCGGTTTGTAAGCAAGATTCCCGAATTTTCATTTCCATTACGATATGATATAATACGTTCAGCAATAAATTGAGGTTGGTTTTATTAAAAATTAAACTAGACGAATCTGATTCATTAAAGTAATATATAAGAATATGAAGTCAAGTTTTCACAGTTCCCAGATTATCGGCACATTGTGTCGACAATCTGGAAGCAGTATATTTTTTATTATTTTATGAGACTGCAAAATAAAAGATTTTCCATCTCAGAAAGTGCCAAAGTATGGACAAAGGAACTTAGATGGCAAAGCTAAAAGACTTATTGTAAATATCATTTGAATTAATGGGAGGACAAAATCATGAGCAAAGTATTAGAAGAAATGAAAACCAGAAGAAGCATTCGTAAATTCAAACCGGACATGATTCCGCAGGATATTCTTGACCGGATAATCGAGGCCGGAACCTATGCGGCAAACGGCAGAGGCGCACAGAACACCATCATTATTCAGGTGACAAATAAGGAAATAAGGGATGAAATTGCCAAGAGAAATGCTGACATAATGGGAAGTAATACTGATCCATTTTACGGTGCGCCGGTTATTCTTATCGTTCTTGGAAAGAAGGACTGGCCTACACATGTCTATGATGGCAGTCTTGTGATGGGAAACCTGATGCTTGCAGCTCATGATCTTGGTATTGGAAGCTGCTGGATTCACCGTGCGAAGGAAGAGTTTGAGTCTGACTGGGGCAGGGAGCTTCTCAAATCACTCGGTATTGAGGATGAGTATGAGGGAATCGGACATTGTGCCCTTGGATATGTTGATGGAGATTATCCTGACGTGATTCCAAGAAAAGAGAATCGCGTATTTTACATATAGGAGATAATCAACATGAATTTCTTATTTGTAGCACTGGGCGGAGCCGTAGGTGCAATGGCCCGATATGCCATCAGCCTTATACCTTTAAAAACTGAATTTCCTTTTTTGACTTTAATCACCAATGTAATCGGTGCAATTCTGATTGGGTTTATTGTCGGAATCACAAGTGGCAGGGATGGAGTATCCAAAAATATGGTTTTGTTTTGGAAGACCGGCGTATGCGGTGGCTTTACCACGTTTTCTACATTTTCACTGGAAGCCTATAATCTGTTTGAACATAATCACTGCCTGCTTGGATGCGGATATGTGGTGTTGAGCTGTTTAGGATGTATACTCGGTGTAATGTGTGGTGAGAAACTTGCTGCAATAATCAAGTGATGAGTATCGTGCGGTTTTGCGAACGTGGGTGGTGTGATTCTGAATAGACAATACAAATCGATGGGAGGTATACATGAGTATTTTAAACGTAGAGCACCTAAGCCATGGCTTTGGCGACCGTGCTATTTTTGAGGATGTTTCCTTTAGGCTGTTAAAGGGCGAGCACATAGGGCTTGTCGGTGCAAACGGTGAGGGAAAATCGACTTTTATGAATATTATCACAGGCAGGCTTATGCCTGATGAGGGCAAAATAGAGTGGGCCAAGAAGGTGCGTGTGGGTTATCTCGACCAGCACACAGTGCTTGAAAAGGGCATGACTATCGGCTCAGTTCTTTCCTCTGCATTTGATTTCCTTTATGATATGGAAAATGAGATGAATGACATATATGCGCGTCTTGGCGATGTGGACGAGGATGAGATGAATAAGCTGATGGATGAAGCCGGCACGATTCAGGACATGCTTACCATGCATGATTTCTATATGATCGATGCAAAGGTTGAGGAGGTTGCAAGGGCTCTTGGACTTTTAGACCTGGGGCTTGATAAGGATGTCACCGATTTAAGTGGTGGTCAGAGAACCAAAGTGCTGATGGGAAAGCTCCTCTTGGAGAAGCCGGACATTCTGCTTTTGGATGAGCCTACCAACTATCTGGATGTGGAGCATATTGAGTGGCTTAAGCGATATCTGAACGATTATGAGAATGCGTTTATTCTCATTTCGCACGACATACCATTTCTAAACAGCGTGGTAAATCTCATCTATCACATGGATAATAAGAAGCTCGACAGGTATGTCGGGGATTATGACAAATTTATGGAAGTATATGAGATGAAAAAAGCCCAGCTTGAGGCTGCGTACAACAAACAGCAGCAGGAGATTAAAGAGCTGAAGGATTTTGTGGCGAGAAACAAGGCACGTGTTGCTACAAGGAATATGGCGATGTCACGTCAGAAGAAGCTTGACAAGATGGATGTTATTGAGCTGGCTGCTGAAAAGCCCAAGCCGGAGTTTAACTTTAAGACAGCGCGTACTCCGGGGAGGTATATTTTCCAGACAAATGGACTGGTCATTGGCTATGATGATCCGCTTTCATCTGCTCTAGACCTTGAGATGGAAAGAGGACAAAAGATTGTTCTTACCGGTGCAAACGGCATCGGAAAGACGACATTGCTTAAGAGTATTCTTGGTCTGATAAAGCCGCTTTCAGGAAGTGTTACACTTGGAGATTATCTGGAAATTGGGTATTTTGAGCAGGAGATGGATCAGTCGGTTACAACCACATGTATTGAGGAGATATGGAACGAGTTTCCTGCATGTTCGCAGTACGAGGTGCGAAGCGCGCTTGCCAAGTGTGGCCTGACCACAAAGCATATTGAAAGCCAGGTGCGTGTGTTAAGCGGTGGTGAGCAGGCAAAGGTACGCCTGTGCAAGCTGATAAACAGAGAGACAAATATTCTGCTTCTGGATGAGCCTACCAACCATCTGGATGTGGATGCTAAGGATGAGCTGAAGCGTGCCTTGAAGGAATATAAGGGCAGCATACTTATGGTATGCCACGAGCCGGATTTCTATGATGGGCTTGCGACGGATGTGTGGGATTGTTCAAAGTGGACTACGAGATTATAGATTTATAAATTATGAATTAGATATGCATGCCTTTTAAGACATAGATATTTAGAGCAGGAGATGATTTTTATGCATATCAGTATACTTTTAATGGAACAGATAATAGAGCTTTTTATCATGATTTTAATGGGTTTTATTATCGTGAAAGCAGGTATTGTGAAGGATGAGGACAGCAAGGTTTTATCAAAGATTGTGCTGTATCTGATTATACCGTGTGTTATTATCAATGCTTTTCAGGTGGATTACACTTCAAAAACAGTGAGAGGTCTTTTGATTGCATTTGTGGCATCAGTGATTTTGCAGTTAGTTTTGCTGTTTATCATTTCTGCTATGGGCAGGCTTTTCCATATTTGTTACCTTTCTCAGGATGCTTCTGGTTCCGTTGATATCGCTTATTCTTATTAAAATCAGCCATATGGCATATCTTTCTGCAGATGCGCCAAAGATTATGCTTATAGTTTTCTTAGCAGTTATTACGCCTTCGGCATCGACTGTCACACAGATGTGTCAGGTGTATGGCAATGATTCAAGGTATGCCAGCGCAATAAATGTAGTGACAACGCTTTGTGCTGTAGTGACGATGCCGGTTATGGTGCTTTTGTATGAAGAATTTATATAAAAACGAAAAGTCATGAAGCATGTTTTTAAACTAGAAGGTCATCACACAGTCCCTTGTGATTTCATCAAGCGAAGATACACCACACATCTTCATGGTGTCTTCAAGCTCTGTAACGATTTTGTCTATGTATGCACGTACACCATCGGCCTTACCGCCGTATACAGCCGTTACAAACGGTCTTGCGATAAGAACTCCGTCTGCACCCAGTGCAAGGGCTTTAAAGACGTCTGTGCCGCTTCTGATGCCACCATCTACAAGAATCTTAATGCCTGAGCCTTCAAGAGCCTTTACGATGCTTTCAAGCACCTCAGCAGTGGCAGGACACTGATCCAGCACACGTCCACCGTGATTTGATACAATAATAGCGCTTGCGCCTGCTTCTTTTGCTTTAAGCGCACCCTTTACAGTCATAATCCCCTTTACAATAAATGGGGTTCCGGCCATCTGTATGATATCGCAAAGCTCTGAAACTGTTTTGCTTCCGGCTGGCGGATCAAGATTTTTGAGGAATGGAAGACCGGCTGCATCGATATCCATAGCTACTGCAAATGCGCCTGATTCATGTACCAGCTCCATTTTCTCACGTATAGTCTCAATGTTCCATGGCTTTACGGTAGGTATTCCTGCACCATCAGCATTTTTGATAGCCTTGGTGGCTGCAACCATGACATTTGGGTCAGTTCCGTCGCCTGTGAAAGCTGCGATACCGTTCTTTGCACAGGCTGACACGAGGATATCGTTGTATGTCACATCATCCAGACAGTCTCCGTAGTGCAGCTGTACTGCACCGACAGGACCTGCAAATACCGGATATTTAAAAGTACGGCCGAAGAGTGAGAGAGAGGTGTCTACAGGCTTATTCTCGGCAATAGTATCCATGTTTACACGGATTTGTTTCCATTTGTCGTAGTTGCGTATGGCTGTGTCGCCGATACCCTTTGAGCCGGGACCGGGCATCTGGTTTTTGCATGCGCGTCCGTTGCATTCAGGACAAGCTTTGCAATATTTACCAAGACGTGGTCTGGCATTTTCGATACATTCTGTATAGTTCATATTTTTCCTCCAAGTGTAAATCTTTTTAAATTTTATTATTGAGATTATAACACGATAATTTTTTTATGTATACAAAAGATGAAAAGCTCTTGACTTGGAGTGGACTTCAAGTGATATAGTTTCACTGTAACAATCAAAAAGGAGGCGATGTGAGTGACTATCAAGGAAGTGAGTGAGCGTTTTGGTGTGTCTACTGATACACTCAGGTATTATGAACGTATAGGCCTGATTCCACAGATTGCACGGACTGCAGGAGGTATACGCGATTATAAAATTTCTAAATACGAGAATGCGATAAAGACAGGTGAATTGACCTGGGACAAATAGGAGGATAAAATATAATATGTATCTTGAGAAAATTAACGGGCCAGAAGATGTAAAGAAAATTGAAATAGATAAGCTGCCAGTGCTGGCGCAGGAGATAAGAGATGCCCTTTTGGTAAGAGCAAGTAAGCATGGCGGACATTTTGGACCGAATTTCGGAATGGTTGAAGCGACAATCGCTTTACATTATGTATTTGAATCACCGAAGGATAAAATTGTTTATGATGTATCGCACCAGAGTTATCCTCATAAGATGCTTACGGGGCGTAAGGAAGCGTATTTGTCTGAACAGCACTATGATGATGTGTCAGGCTATACAAATCCAAACGAGAGCGAGCATGATTTTTTTACAGTCGGACATACATCAACGTCGGTCAGTCTGGCTGCAGGTCTTGCAAAGGCAAGGGACTTAAAGGGTGAAAACGGCAATGTGATTGCTGTCATCGGAGACGGCTCATTAAGCGGAGGAGAAGCACTTGAGGGACTTGATTTTGCTGCTGAGCTTCAAAGCAATTTTATTATTATAGTAAATGACAACGATATGTCGATTGCTGAAAATCATGGGGGTCTCTATCAGAATCTTGCTCTGCTTCGAAAGACTGACGGTCAGGCAGAATGCAATCTGTTTAAGGCTATGGGACTTGACTATGTGTATGTGGACAGGGGCAACGATGTTGCAGCTCTTATTAAGGCATTTAAAGAGGTAAAGGACAGCACTAAACCGGTTGTAGTGCATATAAACACTCTTAAGGGTAAGGGATATGCACCTGCAGAAATACACAAGGAGCAGTGGCATTACAGCGGTCCATTCGATATAGAAACAGGAAAGCCGCTATTTGACAATGTGGAAGAGGATTATTCTTCTGTGACCTGTGAATATCTGCTTGAAAAGATGAAAAATGATTCTTCTGTTGTTGCAATTACTTCCGGTACGCCGACTGTTATGGGCTTTACAGAGGATAAGAGAAAAGAGGCTGGCAGTCAGTTTGTCGATGTAGGTATTGCAGAGGAGACTGCAGTGGCACTGGCATCAGGTGTCGCAGTAAATGGTGGTAAACCATTTTATGGTGTATACAGTTCGTTTGTACAGAGAACCTTTGACCAGGTATCACAGGATGTCTGCATCAATAACAGTCCGATTACAATGGTAATATATCAGGGTTCCGTATATGGAATGAATGACGTTACACACTTAGGCTTTCAGGATATTCCGATGCTTTCAAATATTCCAAATCTGGTATATCTGGCACCGGCAACAAAGGAAGAGTATCTGGCCATGCTCGACTGGAGTATGGAGCAGACATCTTATCCGGTTGCAATAAAGCTGCCGGGCGGACCGATGATTTCAGATGGCTCAAGGGTGACAAAGGATTTTGGCAGACTCAATAGATATGAGGTGGCTCAGACAGGAGAAAAGATTGCGATTATCGGTCTGGGAACCTTCTTTGAACTGGCAAAGGAGGCTGCGAAACTTCTTAAAGAAGAAGCCGGAATCAATGCAACTGTAATCAATCCGTATTACATCACCGGATTGGATGAGGCGCTTTTGACTAAGCTTAAGCAAAATCATGATACTGTTATTACTTTAGAGGATGGTATTTTAGATGGCGGCTTTGGTGAAAAAATCGCACGATTCTATGGTGCAAGCAATATGAAAGTGATGAATTATGGATTGAAGAAGGAATTTCTTGACAGGTATGATGTGGATGCTGTACTGAAGGAGAATCATCTGACTGCAGAGCAGATTGTGGAGGATGTGTTATCTATTTAAGATTCCTCTTGTTTGTTTTTTCGTTTTATATGATAAATTTTACTCATAAGTTACCTGTAACTTAAATTTGAATTATTAAATTATTTATACCCTGTAATGCCTAAATATATAGTGTTACAGGGTTTAATTCATTACTGTATTAAGTTGGAAAGGCATGAATAAAGAATGTGGGCTGCATGAAGCCATAGATAGACTAAGAGCCGAGACGTCTAAAAGAAATTGTGGAATTTCACAGCTTGTAATTGAGAAGAGAACCACAATCTGTTATATTACCTTCATAATCGAATAGGGAAAGAGTCGGGTGTGATTTTTCGGTTGTCCCTAGTACAGAAGGACATGCTGTTTATGTCCGGATGGAGAGGAGGCGTGGTAATCATGAACACAATGGAAGTATTAACTCTGTTGCTTGTAATCTTTACTGCACTGGCATACATAGATGGACACAATAAAAGAAAATAGCACCCACCGACCAAAGTAGTGCTATTTCTTAATTAAGATTTTTATCTACTGAGGCAATCGGAAGTTTTATATCCGATCAACTCTTTCTTTATCTCGATTATAATATAAGATGGCTGATTTTTCAACCGTCTTTTTGTGTTTAATAATATAAAATATCTGAAAAATAACAGATGTAGAAAATTCCAGTCATTAACAGACATTGACAAAGGAAGCAGTGTATTAAAGGAATACTTCAGACATATGTTGAAGCATTCCTTTAATACACTGCAAGCGGAGTGGTACTATTTTTTAGCGGTACACATTTATTCGCTAAACACAAGTTTAACGAATAAATGACCTTTTAATTTAAATCGTTCTTATCGAACGACATAGTACATCTTGATTTGATGCAATCCGTATTAACTTGTCTTGATAAGACCTTATCACAAGAACATGTGTTTGTAAATACTTTATTATTTTTTTGTGAATATTGCACAACAAAAGGCTCTGAACCAACGTGGATCAGAGCCTTTTCAATTTGTTATTTTGTGCATTTTGTTGTGTGTTTCGCGCTAGCAAGCTTGAGCGCGGAACACACACTCATTCATTTTCAGTAACAGTAACAATACCATAATTACCATTATCAGATTCTAAAGAATCAATACGCATACTTAAAGTATGAACATAAATAAAGCATAAAACAAGACCTACAACACAGAAAAACAAAACCCAATCTTTAAAAGTTTTCATAATACACCACCTTTAAGGTTCACTATCAAGTATACCAGTAATTTCAGGTGTAGTATGACCGCCTTGTTGCTCATATTGATATTCTTCAACATTATCAAGACGAGAGTCTAATTTTGAGATAGCCACTACACAGCCAATAACACCAATGATACACAACAAAATAATAAAATCCTTACAATAATCTTTTTTCATAGTAAAACCGCCTTTTTTATTTTCGATTTTACACTATTTCAACAACTTTTTCAAGCGCCTGCTTCTATGTGTTATCTGGTCATTATCTGGATTCATTTCACCTCTCATTTGTAATATTTCTTCTTCACTCATCATGTCACCATCATCAACAGATTTCTTTAATTTATCAACTACCGCCAAAGTATCATAAGCATTGTAATCTTTATCTTTAATAAGGAATCCAGTACGCTTGCGAGGTTTAATGAGAGTCGGATTAGATGCATACTCTACCTCATCAGCATCATATTCATTTTGCACCAAGAAGCGCCATATCTTTTCGCAGTTGATACACTTTTGAGTAACAGAGCGCATCAAGGCATCAGTTAACTTAAATTTCTGACTTGAATACATAAATGAAATATGATAATGCCTTGAAGTTATTAACGTATTCAAAAAAGAAGCATCTATATTGGTCTTAAAGTTCCTACTATTAAGTTGAGCAGAAGCTTCATCCAAAACCACTATTACTACTGTTCTTGTATTATTTTTTATGTCAATATCTTTATTCTTATATGCACAGCATACGACCTGCGACAGACTGGCAAGTGGTTCATATGGAATTGACTTAAAATCTACATTACTAATCACATGAATTTTTTGGCGAACAAACTTTTTTCGTCCTCTATCCCAGACCATTTTATTATTATACTTTTTAAAAATCAAAGTGACATAATGCACAATAGATAACGTTTTACCGCCACCGAAATGTGCGCAGTAACAATTTAAAAGCCCTGCTTCATAGAAATTATATCCCTTATGTATAACCCAAAAATAGAAATCTTTTACCGCATAAACGATTGTACTTACTGGATGCAGGCAAACAATTCTAAAAATGACCGATAGCCACAGTAACAGCAGGGCACCAAGAAAAATTAAAAATCCCATTACTTCATACCCCCAAGAAATCCGCAGGCCGTAGCGAACAATTCAAGCGAAATCATAACCACAATAAGCCTAACCATAACATATACATCTAACGTTGTAGACGTACCAACTATAAGATTAACAATAGCATCCATTATTTCCTAACCCCCTTTAACGAATGAGTGCGCCAAGACTTCATACACGACCAACAAAAGCTGAACACCACAATAAACATGATAATATGCACATCATTTGAAATAGAATCTAAATTCGATGCATAATCTACAGTCTGTACTGTAGAGCCAACCGCAGGAGTCGAATTATCAATTGTGACAACTTCCGTATTATCTTCTTTAACACCCTGCGAAATACTTTCTTCACCTTGCACATTTAGCACCTCACTATTTTCAATTAATTCTGTATCTGGTACAGCTTCATATATTTCAGTTGTATCAACAGTCATTCTAACAGCCCCCTTATAAACTTGACAATCAATATAGCTGCAAGTGAAAAAACAATTACCTGCGCTATAGTCGGTTGAATACTACCCGACCACGGCACACGCATATTTAACACTCTGATAATTAAAATACAAACACGCTTATATATATCATATAACATAGCTCTACCCCCTTATAAATTTAACAACAATAAGAATCATAAGAAGCGCAAAGCCAATAGCCACCACTTCAAGGCACCAAGAGGGCAAAAAAGAAAATATATCAGCTAGCATTTTAGGCACATCACCTATACCCTTTGTAAATTCTTCTAACTTGTCAAAAGTAGAATTGCTACCACCAGATGCATCTTGAATATCTTTATTATCCTGCTTTTCCTCTGTTTTCTGAACATTGTTTTTTGCATCTTCTAAAGTATCTCCAGTACCGGTTATTTCACTAGTATCTTTTGGTTTAGAATATCCACCTCCAGAATCTGGAACAGCATTGTCATCATCATCAACAGACTCTGAACGATATTTACCCTTGTTAGTAGAATTGTAAAGTTTAATCCAGGCACCATATTTATTATCTTGCGAAACAATACGCAGATACCATATCGGTTCATATTGATAGTTAGCGTAAGTTGTCATTTTTTCAAAAACGTTTGGTTTATGTGCATTTGATGTTTTATCCTCTTCTACTTTATCATTAGCCGATTTCCAATCAATCCACTTATATTTTGACCTATCAAGACCTTTAATATTGTCCTGCGCATCCCAATCTTTGATAAAAGTTTTATGACCTTTATCTTCACTCTTTATATTACCTTTCTTATCTTGCCAAGCATAAGAGCCGTATAATTGCACCTCATACCCACCTTTAGAAAGGTCAATTCCCGAAGTGGTAGAGGAGCTATATACTATCACCTTATCTTGATTAATTTTTGACAAGTCAGCATTTTCATCAGCATCAATTAATTCTTTTTTATTAGTAACGTATGTTTCCATCTGCACATTATCAAGACATCCAATTTCAGAATAAGCCTTAGTATTAGGCATATAGCCCGAACCACCAATTATCATGCCATCAGACTTCTCACCAGTAGTAACATACTTGATAATTGACGGAAAACATTGAGAGAAACCTTTATCATCGTACATCATAAATATATCCGATTTAGAGCCCGAGAACCGATATTCTTTACCTAATGTAACTAACCCAAAATTAAAAAAATATACACCTTGAGAAGAATAGCCATTGTCTATATAAGGACTACCGCCAAAAATACTATCGGAATAATCCATACTACACTTACCTGTAAAGTCCTCAGTCGAAACAAAGCCAAAAAAGAGAGCATGAGCGTACTTATCACCCTCAATTACAGTATTACGAGACTCGAGAATAAATGAATAAACAGGCGATTTCATATTATGTGACAATTTAATATGACTATCTTTAAATGTATCTTCATAAGTAGTTTTAATAGTAATAGTATTTTCAAAAGAATAAGTATCAGCGTATATAAACTGCTTTGGTATTAAAATATTAATTGCAACAAACAAGAGAACCACAAAAATAACAACTCTCCTATTAAACAAAATATTTCCATATTTTTTCATAAGTCCTCACTTTCTAATAAATCGATTTTATGCTGCACCGAACCCCTCATACAATCGTGGATCAGCGCAGCATAAAACGTTTTTCGCAATATCATTGTAACAATTCGAAACGTGTAACAAGTATCATTTTTTTATGATACAAAAAGGGCGATGCACCGCACCGCCCACCGCCTGCATCAGACTACTAATTTGTGCGGAGCTTCTTTACTACTCCGATAGCAATTCCAACGATGCCTGCGCAGAAAAATGTTAATAGGATTGAATTTCCAGTAATAGTTGTCATTACTGTACTAACAACTTCCATAAGTGAACCAACCGCAGTTGTCATAGAATTTGCACCTGCCTCTGCTAATAACATAGATATTCTCCTTTCTTTTTTATTTTATAGTAATATCGGAAATAAAGGCTTTGCCATTATATCCGCAACCATAAGCTACATTAATCTCATGACCGATTACATTATCGGTTATCTTTTTCGCTAAGTCCTCATAGATAAATAACTTATCTGTAGACTTGCCGTGGACGTCTCCAGTTCCGTCCTGCTCCACAAAAACTACTACTCCATCTTTCTTTTTCATTTCGATAAATCCTACTACTTTTATCATTTTAGTTTTCCTCACTTTCTGTATTTTCTGTTAAACCTGCATATCCTAATAATGGCGCATATTTAAGTAGCACCTTTTTAATCTCCGGCACTACAAGTGCTTCGAAAATTATTTTTTGCTCCAATGTAGTAAAACCACATTCTATGGACACTGGTAAAACCAATTCTTTTTTCTTTTCACTCATTTCTTTTCCTCACTTTCTTCGTTGAATTGATATATTTGATATATGGCTCTTTTAAAACCATTTATCACTGTTTCGTGTTTGAAATCATAACCATGATTTCTTGCTATCTCCTCTGCCTGTCTTTTAAGCCATTCTTCAAAATCATGCTCAAGGCGAGGGGAATATACATCTATACCGCTTGGAATTAGGTTTAATACTAACTCCACAGGCTCATGCAAGTTTTTACTTGCGATATATCTATGTCTGCCTTTAGTGGCATTGCATAACTCTTTTGTTATGTATTTAGTAATATAGTTTGTTGCCTTATATGTATCCTGTATCTTAGTGGCTGTAGAAAAACCATATCTCCACCCAGTAAGGTTGTAAACTACTTTGCCATTGCTTTTATGTCCACTATCCTTAAACGTCATATTTCCGCAGTTAGCAACCAATCCGTGCATATGCCACGCGCCATCTTTATGCTGTTCGGGTACGAATAAATATGACAAATCGGGAGCATTTCTCACATGCTGATTATTAAGCCATTTTCTACACTTCGCGAGACATTCAGAAAAATCATATCTATCAGTTTTAGCGCTATCGTACGTTAATGTGAAAAAGTATTCCCATTTTTCCGACCGCGCTAATTCATGGATTTTATTTCGTGTACGATTAAGCGATACACGCTCCGAATGTTCGGCTCTCAACTTTTCTATATCTGCGCTTTCAAACTCTTGCAATTCTTCATACATTTCAGTAAATGGGTTGTATATCATGGTAGTTAAATCTTTATTTAACATTCTTTCTACCCTCTCATTATCAACATATGACTTATCACTATCGGCAACTTGATATATTCCAGCGGGATAAATCGAAAACTTTACCTCTCCATTATAAAATTCTTGGATTTTGATATTATAGCCAATCATCAGATTATGAAAAATGAGTGCGAAATGTTGCCATTGTCAAGTAGGCAACACCCTCTACGCTATCGTAAATAATTCTCATTTAAGACCTCCTTAAGGGATACCAGTGGGACCATTCCTAATCCCCAGCGTGTTACTTCTAAGCGCCAAAAAGCAGGCACTAAGAAGAACAATCGCGCCCCCTTCCCCGAAATCCAGGGGGGCTATATGATACGAACTGTTATAATAAAGCGCTCACCGAACGACATAAGTCCATAGAAAAATGATGCAGACGCTTCATATATCAGCTTATCAAACGACATTATTTAAAAGGCAATTCCTCATCATCATCAGACAAATCTTTATCAATAACACAAAATTCATGAATATAATGTGTTCTCAAAGCTTCAACAACATCACAAACATCATGCATTAAAGCATTAGGAAACCGACCAGACATGTAATAGAAAATATATCCATTGATAACAAAATCAATTGGGTTGTCTGCATGGTGCTTATCAATATAGTGCTTTGCTTCAACAAACATCTCAAAATTAGTACTTTTTTCCATTTTTCTTCTTTCCTCTACTTTCTTTTTAATTCTACTCTTTGACTTTTGTAAACAAGGGGATTCCCACCCTTCGGGGACAATCCCCCAAGCTCAAAATTGTCTTGAGTCGTGGCGCGTCAAGGCTAAAATGCACTGCTTACGCAGGCCTTGACTCGTTGCAACTCTTTCTTTAAATGCACAAAAAAAAGTGCAATCCGTAAGACAAACTCACGAATTGCACTTTATTTTAAAATGCACTATATTTAATTAAAATGATGCTTACCAATGCTTGAAGCCTGCGAGAACAGGAACACAGCAGAAAGAAGAATCGTGTCATCTATTCGTCAAACAAGTATTTCACAAATAGTTGACGGTCAAGCGCCCTCCGACGGGAGAACGAATGTCGGGCGCTGTCAACTACCGCTTCCCCGATTTTCGACCTGCAGACCGGTCGAAAAACGCTTTCGTGAAACATATATCAGTTTAACGAATAAATGACCTTATAAAAGTACTAAGGTACTACAACAAAAACATATATCTGCTTATTTTTTGCATAATACCTGCAATTTCGATACGTACAACAATACTATGATTAAAGGGTCAAAAGGTATCATCGAAGCATGCATCGATGATACCTTTTATAATAATACAAGAATAAGCCACCGAAACCTCTATTTGCATCAGTTCCGATGGCTTTAAATCCATAGCTTTCTATACAACAATACAATTATTTATTGTGACTTCTCATGCATTCCCTGTATTTAAGTATAAGCTCGATTGAGTCCTCAACTGATATCTGGCTTGTGTTCAGGCACAAATCATAGCTTCTTGCGTCTCCCCATTTTTTACTGGTGTAGTAATTGTAATAGCTTGAGCGCTCTTTATCTTTTTTCTTAATTATGTCTTTAGCCTTGTTCTCCGGGACATTTAGTCTTTCACTTATTCTTTTAATTCTGTCGTCCATGTTGGAACGTATGAAGATATTGAGACAATGCGGCTCGTCTGCTAAAGCATAATCTGCACAGCGGCCTACAATAACACAGGATTCATTTGCTGCAATCTTTTTGATAGCATCAAACTGTGCTAAAAATACCTTGTGATTCAGAGGCATATCAAGAAACGGTGCTGTGGAATAAGAGCCACCTGTGTAGGTGTCCATGACCAGCGAATATAAAAAGCTGTTTGTAGGCTTTTCGTCATGCGACTCAAATATTTCCTCGCAAAGTCCTGATTCCTTAGCTGCCTTCTGTAAGAGCTCTTTATCATAAAATTTAATTCCAAGTCTTTTAGCTAAATCTTGTCCGACCTGTTTTCCGAGGCTTCCAAATTCTCTTCCTATTGTGTAAATTTCGTTTGATCCCATAATTCAGACCTCCTTATATCTGTCTCTTATACACATCTCCGAGCCCACGAGACGTAGAGGAATCT